>ERZ1023466.78-NODE-78-length-31840-cov-349.901148_pt1 | contig 31840 bp, 29 predicted proteins | sample MGYA00380530_ERZ1023466 | MGnify/ENA primary metagenome ERZ1023466 (study PRJEB33173, sample SAMEA4830336) | metagenome | study: EMG produced TPA metagenomics assembly of the PRJEB25223 data set...
GGTTAAATGGGTATTATAACATGATGTGTTGTTGGTTTGGAAAGGGGTCTATTATAATTTGTTATAAATGGGTGGTTTGGGTAGAATTTCAATAGATCTCTTTCCAAACTAAAAATAAACCCTTATAAATACTGGGGTTGAAGTTTTTAAAAAATCCATAAAAATCTAGGTTTGAAAAGAAGTCTAATGATTTTAATGGTTGCTACCCTTTTAAAAAAATCGTTTATTGCAGGCGGGCAATTTTATTTTCTATATGTGCGATTTTATGTCAATAAATTACCCTTGCACCCGCACCACAAACCACACCGCCACCCCGCCCATAGTCAGCTTGATTTGTGAGCCGTCTGTCAAGCCCTGTGGCAAGGTGGTGCGAATGGTCTGACCGTTGTGGGTAAAGGTTATCTGTCCGCCATGTATGGCAAGCTCTGGCGTGATGACAAGGGTGGGCGTGGTTTGGGCGGTGCTGTGATTAGCATTGGGATTAAAATTGGGCTTGGAATTAGCATTAGCATTGGGAGTATGGGTCGCCATAAGGTCATTAAATTTGCCAAATAAAGTTTTGGCGTTTTTGATAAAGACGGGTTTTAATTCACGCTCGGCAAAATAAGCAAAAGCGGTCGCTTGGCGTTCTAGCTTTTTTAGATTTGCCATAACCGTGGGGGATTTTTGTAGGTTGTGGCTGACGGTGGTGGCGACTTTTTGGGCGATTTTGCCTGTGGTGCTAAAATAAACGGCGTGATACACGTCATACTCGGCACGTTTTTTGGGGTCTTTTAAGGTGGCGTAGGCTTCGTTAATCAGCACGATGTGTCCACTCTCGCCCACTCGGTCGGGGTGGTGGGTTTGGGCAAGTTGGCGGTAGGCTTTTTTGATTTGTCCGATGTCTGCCGATTTTGAGATGCCCAAAATGGCGTAATAGTCGTGTTTGGGGGGTTGTTTCATTTTTTCATCGTAGTTTGATAGGTTGTGGGGCGAATTTATGGTATTGTTCAATAAAGATATATTTTAAAATTTGGACGTGTAGGGGCGAATGACATTCGCCCAAAAATCAACACTTTATCACAGGGCAAATGTGATTTGCCCCTACAAATCCACCCAAAGGTATGGTTGATTAACAATACCAGTATTAAAATCATTCTTCCAACGCTCGCTCTAACGTCTCTAACTCGTCCATTGCCATAAGTAGGCTCTCTTCGGTGTCGCTTAGCTGTTTTTGTGTTTGGCTTTGGTCGGTAAGTAGGGTCATGAGCCTATCTTTTTGGTCGTCATCATACAGGGCGGTATCCGATAGGGCGGTTTCTATCTCGGCAAGTTTCGCCCCTAGCGTGTCCAGCTCTTTTTCTAGTTTGTCAATTTGCTTACGCAAGGGAGCGGTTTTTTGGCGGTTTTCGGCATTTTTTTTACGGATTTCTTCTTTGGTTAGGGCAGGTTTGTCCGATGTGTCGTCTGCCGTTGGGGGCGGATTGTTCGCTTTGTTTTGGGCGAGTTTGGCAAGGCGAGCTTGTCTTAGGTGCTCAGCATAGTCCGCCATGTCTCCTGTGAACTCGTCCGCCCGCCCGTTTGCGACCAATATCAAGCTGTCGCACACAGATGTGATGAGACCACGGTCGTGCGATACCAAGATTAACGCACCGTCAAAGTCTTGCAAGGCGAGCATGAGTGCGTTTCGCATGGATAGGTCTAGGTGGTTGGTCGGCTCGTCCAGCACCAGCACGTTGGGGCGTTGCCAGACGATGAGAGCAAGGGTCAGCCGTGCCTTTTCGCCCCCAGAGAACAGGCGTACTTCGGTATCAATCTTGTCGCCACGAAAATCAAAGCTCCCCAAAAACGCCCGCAAATCGGCGTCCGATGTCGTCCCTGCCAGTCGCCGAAGTAGGATAATGGGTGTGGCAAACTCGTCTAGGGCGTCCATTTGGTGCTGATTAAAATAGCCCAGCGTTAGGGTTTCGGAGCATTTGTGAGTGCCACCGAGCAACGGCAAATCGCCCACCAGTGCCTTAATGAGCGTACTTTTGCCTGCCCCATTTGCCCCCAATACGCCCAGCCGTGTGTCGGGCGTGATTTGTAAGTTTATCTTAGTTATCAAAGGCTTATCATAGCCGATAGATGCGTTATCTAGCGTGATGAGTGGACTTGCCATGTGTGTGGGCGGATAAAAGCGAAAATCAAACCCACTGTCTGCCATGACAGGGGCGATGTCGGTCATGCGGTCAAGCTGTTTGAGACGGCTTTGGGCTTGTTTGGCTTTGCTGGCTTTGGCACGAAAACGGCGAATGAAGTCTTCTAGGTGGGCTTTGGTCGCTTGTTGTTTGGCAAAGGCAGACTGCTGTTGTTCTAGTCGCTCGGCTCGGGTGCGAACGAACTGGCTATAATTGCCCGTATATAGGCTAATTTTGCCCTGCTCTATGTGCAAGATGTGTCCGCACACGCCGTCCAAAAATTCTTGGTCATGGCTGATGAGCAAAATCAAGCCGTCAAATTTGAGTAGCCACTCTTCTAACCACAAAATCGCGTCCAAATCCAAATGGTTGGTCGGCTCGTCAAGCAGTAACACGTCCGCTCGGTGCATGAGCGTGCGAGCAAGATTTAGACGCATACGCCAACCGCCTGAGAACTCACGCACCATGCGAGTATGTTCATGTTCGCCAAATCCTAGCCCTGACAAAATCTGCCCTGCCTTAGACGGGGTACGATAGCCGTCTATCTCATCAAACCTTTGGTAAATGGGGGCGATGTCATGCTCGGATAAGGCGGATTGGTTTTGGATTTTGTCGTTCAGGCGATACCACTCATCATCGCCTGATAGCACATAATCAAGGGCAGTCTGCTCGCTGGCGTGGACTTCCTGTGCCATATGGGCAATCTGCCAATCCTTTGGCACGTCAATCTGCCCCATGTCCGTGCCATGCTCGCCCAATATCGTGGCGAACAGTGTGGATTTGCCGGTGCCGTTGTTGCCTGTTAAGCCGATGCGTTGCCCTTTGTGGAGCTGAGCATCAAATTCACTAAACAACAAGCGACCGTCTCGGCGGACGGCAACATTTTTAAATTCTATCATGATAATTTAATGTGCAAAATAAGTTAAAAATTCTCTATTATACCTTGTATCGCTAAAATTTGGGCTTATTATGGTATAATTATCCCTAAGAATTGTAAAAATTTTAACAAGAGAAAACCATGCAAAACGTCATGACACTAACCGACAACGCCGCCAAAAAATTACAAAAACTAAAAGACGCCGAAGGCAATCACGAGCTCATGCTTCGGGTCTATGTAACAGGCGGGGGCTGTTCGGGTTTTTCCTACGGCTTTGATTTTGCCGATGAGCTAGACGATGACGATGCCACCTTTGACAATGGCGATGCCACGCTTGTGGTGGACAGTCTAAGCTATCAGTACCTGCACGGCTCAACGATTGACTATATCGAAGGGCTTGAAGGCTCTCGCTTTGTTGTGGATAACCCCAACGCCACGACTACCTGTGGCTGTGGGTCGTCTTTTTCGATTTAGGTTGATTAAGATTGGGGCATGCCTAATTTTATCGTAACCAAACCGTCTTAATGGCGGTTTTGTTTTGTGTTAATCAAGGCAGAACAACATTAACTATCTGCCAGTCTAGTACCTGATGACGGTGCATGACGATGGTATAGGGCTTATCTTTGATGGTGGTGGCGACTTCAAAGCAGTTGATACCACAGTAGGACAGCTTGGGCTGGGTCGGCTGTCCGATGTTGTCGCTTGCCTTGGCGGCGATGGCGGTTTTTTGGTTATCGATGGCGATGTTCATGTCGCCTGTGCTGATGTAGTCGGTGAGTAGGCGTTCAGTATCGACATAACCGCCAAACAAGGCAATGCCCACAAGCATGGGCTCACTCTCGGGCTGAACGTCGCCTTGGGCAAGCCGAGTTAGATTCTCAGGGGTAACGCCCTTATCCACGGCAGTATTGATAAAGCTGTGGGCGATGGTGTTAAGTTTGGCACCATCTAGTCCAAGCAGTCCGCCAAAGAGTGACAAGCCCTGCACCACGTCGTTAGAGCCAAGCCAGTTATCCGTTTTGATGATGAGCTGATGTTTTAGGTTTGGGCGTAGTGTCTCAAAGTCTATGCTGTTGATGATGGGAGTATAGTCGCCATTGTCATAAGCGTTTTTTAGGGTGTAGAGCTTATAATAAGGCGAGCCTGCCACGATGATAAGGGCGATGATGGCAAGTGCCAAGAGCAGTTTGGTGATTTTCATAAACACAGGATGATAATAGGGATAATGCGGGGTATTTTGCCATAAATTTTTGAAAATTGGTAAAAAATCACACCAATCACGCTTGATAAATGGCATAAAAGCACCATAAATAGGCAAATTTTTTATTTTTGCGAATCGTGACCTTTTTGGGTCGCCTAAGTAGCCAAAAGCCAATCAGGACAACACATGAGTAAAGATTTTTATACCATTTTGGGCGTGGACAAGTCGGCAGACGATAAAGAGATTAAAAAAGCCTACCGCCGTCTTGCGATGAAATATCACCCCGACAAAAACCCAGACGACCCAAGTGCCGAAGAAAAATTCAAAGAAGCAACGATGGCGTATGAAGTACTGTCGGACGCCCAAAAACGTGCCACTTATGACCGTATGGGACACAGTGCCTTTGAGCAGGGCATGAACAACGGTGGTTTTGGCAATGCTGGCGGATTTAGTGCTGACGACCTAAATGACATCTTTGGTAGTTTCTTTGGCGGTGGGGCTCGTGGTGGCTTTAGTGGCGGTGGCGGTTTTGGCGACATCTTTGGTGATATGTTCGGCAACTCTCGTGGCTCTTCTCGTGCTAGCAAAGGAGCGGATTTGCTCTACCAAATCAGTCTCACCCTAGAAGAAGCGGTAGCTGGCTGTAAAAAAGAAATCACATACAGCACGAGCGTTCACTGTGAGACCTGCGATGGTAAAGGGGTAAAGTCTGCCAGCGATGTCGTCAGCTGTCCTACCTGTGGCGGACATGGTCAGGTGCGTGTCCAACAGGGCTTTTTTGTCATGCAACAAACCTGCCCTGACTGCCGCGGCACTGGCAAAAAAATCAAAAACCCCTGCCCTGATTGTCATGGCAAAGGCAAGCAGCACAAATCTCAGACCCTAGAAGTCTCCATCCCTGCTGGCGTGGACAATGGCGACCGTGTCCGCCTATCAGGCAAGGGCGAAGCGGGCGACAATGGCATGCCAAATGGTGACTTGTATGTTGAGATTCATGTCAAACCGCACGACATCTTTACCAGAAATGGGGCGGATTTGCACCTTGATATTCCTGTCAATATCGCCACCGCCACACTTGGCGATGAAGTAGAAATCCCCACGTTGGGCGGTGGTCGCCTAAAAATCAAAGTTGCCGAAGGCACCCAAAGTGGCAAAGTGTTGCGTGTGCGTGGCAAGGGTGTAATGACCGTGCGTGGTGGCATGCAGGGCGACTTGCTGTGCAAAATCATCGTTGAGACACCCACCAATTTGACTAGCGAACAAAAATCCTTGCTTGAGCAATTTGCCAAAACCCTAAATAGCGACAACGGAGCAAGTGCCAAAAAAAAGGGGTTTTTTGACAAAATCAAAGATGAAGTTAAAGACATTTTTGATTAAACCTAACTTTTCAAACAAAACACGGTAAAATTTTACCGTGTTTTTTATTTTTGGTGGCAGCCTAAAAAGTATGCCAAACTAGGTTTTCCGTTCGCTCTGAGCCATGCCTGCGAGTCGGAAAACCGTTATGAGCAGGCAATAGTTTTCCGTTCCAAAAAACCTACCCAAATCTACCCAAAGGCAAATTTAGCGTTTTCTTCCTACTTCATCGCTTGTTGCCCTTGCTATTTGGCGTAGGTCTTACATAAGCTCCATAGGCATTTTAAAATTGGGGATAGAACTCACCCGCCAAGGTTTTTGTTAAGATAAGTTTAAAATCTTATCCGCTTTGTTTAAAATGTTGATACTGGCGTTGATGTCCCTATCGTGGTTTGTGTTGCAGTTGGGGCAAGTCCAGTTTCTAACAGATAAAGGTAATTCATCTAACTTAACACCACAACAAGAGCAGGTTTTGCTTGATGGATAAAATCTATCCAATTCTTTGATGCTCTTGCCCCATTGATTTGCTTTGTAGATGAGTTGCCTTTTAAGTTCGTAAAACCCTAAATCATTGATAGCACGGCTTAGTTTGCGATTTTTTACCATACCTTTGATATTTAGGTTTTCAAGACAAATCACATCAAACTTTTTAACCAAGTTGGTACTAAGTTTGTGTAAAAAGTCTTTTCTGATACAGCTGATTTGATAATGCAACCGTGAGAGCTTGGTTTTCGCCTTTTCACGATTGTTAGAGCCTTTTTGTTTACGGCTAAGTTGTTTTGATAATCTTTGAAGTTTTTTAAGTTTATTCTTTAAAGGTTTTGGTGCTTGTATCTTTTCTCCTGTTGAAAGTGTGGCAAGGTCGGTAATGCCTAAATCAATGCCAACAGCATTACCTGTTTTAAGAGTTTTAAGAGTTTGATTGGTTTTAAGTTGTCTGACTTGTGTGTTATTGTCCAATTCAACCGCAATAGACACAAACCATTGACCACCTTTGGTAAAGACTTTGGCACAGAGGATTTTGCCATCAAAGCGTAAGTTTTCACGCATTTTAACAAGTCCCAAATTGGGAATTTGAATGAAAGGTTTGTCTTTTTTGAGTTTTAGCTTAAATTGGTCATTAGATAGGCTAAATCTGTCGTTTACACCTTTTTTTCTAAATGTCGGATAACCACTTTCGCCCTTAAAAAAGCGTTTGAATGCGTCTCCTAGTTGCATAATGGCAAGTTGGGGAGAGCATTTGGTTACTTCTAGCATGAATGGGTATTTTTCACGTTTTATGGCGTTAAGTTGTCTTCTTAGTTTACCTTGTGATGGTTTGTTAAGTCGGTTTTCGTCAATGGTTATGCCTTTTGCTTGACAGTCATCACGGTAGTTTTTGTCTTGTTCATATTGCTTTTTCCATTGCCCCAACGCCCAATTATAGGCTAGACGTGCGACACCGCAAGCCTTGCTAAAATGTGTGGCTTGTTTATTGGTTGGGTCAAGTCGGATGATGTGTCCACGAATAACCGTCATTGCAATGCTGCCTTAACGGCTTCAAGCAGTTTTTTATTCTTTTTACTTCGTGAGCCATATAGTCTTGCTGAAAATACCGTAATGATTTCTAGCACATCTTGAGCAAGCTCTTCTTCAAAGGATAGGTTTTCGCCTTGATTGATAATGACAACTTCCACATTCTTTCTTTCGCATAGAGCGAAGATAAGTTCTGCACCAAAGCGTAATAGGCGGTCTTTATGGGTTAAAACCAATCTGCCGATTTCATTGTTTAATATGCCGTCAAGCAGTTGTTTAAGTCCTTTTTTATGGTAGTTCATGCCAGAACCTAAATCACCCACGACCTCATAAGTCCAGCCTTGTTTGGCACAGTAGAGTTCTAAAACTTGGATTTGACGCTCTAAATCGTCCTTTTGGTCGTGGCTGGATACTCGTGCGTAGCCAACCGTTTTGCGGTTTGGTATGGGTAGATTATGGTAAAAATTAGGGTGTAACTTATTGATATCATACCTGCGATGACCTTTGGGGGTGCGTTCTGCGACAAGCACGCCAGTTTCGTCCCACCTTCTTAATGTTGAGATAGAGACACCCAGCCGTTTTGCAGCTTCGTTAATACCAATCAATCTATTCATAATTACACATTATAGAGTAGATTTAGGTAGATTTCAAGTAGCTGTTTTTTTCCCTTGTAGCATGCTTTTTGAGCCAAAATCTTATTTTTTAAATTTACTTTTGGCAAATTTTTGGTTATCATCAAATCATCTTAAACTTAATCCTAAGGAAACTATCATGGCACTAAACATCGCAATCATGGGTGCGTCAGGTCGCATGGGGCGTATGCTCATCCAGTCCACACTAGACAACCCCAAAGCCAACCTAGCAGGAGCATTTGTCCGTTCTATATCTAGCCTTATCGGCGTGGACGCAGGCGAGTTTGTGGGCATGGGTAAATGTGGGGTTACACTCTCCACGCTAGATTTGTCAGGGGTGGACGTGCTCATCGATTTTAGTTTGCCCGATGCCTTAGATGAGGTGTTAGAGGCGTGTATCGCCAACAAAGTCGCCCTTGTCATGGGAGTAACAGGGCTTGACGAAGCCCAAGAAGCCAAACTGCATGAGGTAAGCAAACACATCCCTATCGTCTATGCTGGCAACTACTCCACAGGGGTGAATTTGTCGCTCAACCTACTTGCCATCACCGCCAAAGTACTGGGCATGGATGCGGATGTCGAAATCATCGAACATCATCACAAACATAAGTTAGACGCACCGTCTGGCACGGCTCTGATGATGGCAAATGCGGTGGCAGATGCCCGTGGGCAAACGATTAAAACATCCGCCATCTATGGCAGACAAGGGCAAGCCAAACGCGCCGATGGCGAGATTGGCATTCATGCGGTGCGTGGAGGTGAGATTGTCGGTGAACATACCGTGGAATTTATCATGAATGGCGAGATTATCGAGATTACCCACAAAGCCCAAAGCCGTATGGCCTTTGCCAATGGGGCAGTACGAGCTGGCTTGTGGCTACATGAGCAACCTGCACAGCTGTATGACATGCAGGACGTGCTTGGGTTAAAATAAATGGCTTATTAAGTGGTTTAACTGGTAATTTTTGCACACAATAAACCTACAAGCTCCTTTCTAAAAAAGGTTAAAATAGCCGAATGTTTAAAAAGCCATTTTAACCTTTTATCATCATGAAAAAACCACTCATCATTTTAAGCTTTCTTGCCACGCTCGCCCACGCCAACACCTAAATGTACGTCATTCACACCTATGGCGACCCTGCCCTGCTTGACATCGTCCAAGATGAGCTTGGCAATCGTGGCACGGCACGGCTATACCAAGACAAGCTCATCATCAAGGCGACCCCTGCCGACTATGAGCGTATCTCCGCCCTTGTCCGTCAAGTGGATGTTGCCCCCACCCAGCTTAACATCTCGCTTGCCCTAAACAACCAAACCTCCCAAAGCAGTCAAGGCGGTCATGTCAATGTCGGCATCTCTCGGCAGGTGTGGATAAACGGGCAATATCACAACACCCAAAGCCAAAGCACCACAAATCAGCACTACACCGTGCAAACCCTATCAGGCTCGCCTGTGTCTATCACTCAAAGTACGCTCATCGGGCTTGTAGGCTGGCAAGCTCATCAGCGATGTGGCAAGGTGTGGGTGAGTTTTGGTGCGTCTTGGGTGGCACTCACAGATGGTTTTTCTGCCAAAGCGACCGTCTCGCCAAACGGTCAAATCCGCCTAAGCCTGCACCAGTCGGCACGCACAGGCACGCTTAGCACCCAAAATCTATCAAGCGACATCATGCTACACCGTGGACAATGGACAAAAATCGGCGACATTCGCACCGACAACATCACAAGTGGGAGCTATGGCACGAGCCAATATTCACAGACCATGCCGATTTGGGTTAGGGTGGATTGATGGTAAGATATTGTATATGATTATCATTTATTATATTAGGCATGTCTTGAGCCATATTGGGTGTTTGCTTAAATCAATAGTTTTAAAAATTAAAAATAATCTTTTAAAAAACTATACATTATAAAAGTAATTGATTTTTATATAAATTTTTATTAAAAAATTGATTTTTCTATTTTTTCCGCACAAATTTTTCCGCACAAAATTTCAAAATAATGCTTGCATTTTATTTCTTGGTGTGGTTTAATACACACATAACAAAATGCTAATACATGATTTTGTTATGATATGACGATTTTTAGAAATTTGTTAATAGTCATTAAAGTTTTAAATTAACTTGTTAATTTTAAAATCTTTAATTATTGATAACTATTACTTAAATCGTCATTAATTTCAATATTAATTTACTTTTTAAGGAATAGCATCATGGCTAAATTATCTCTTGACGGTCTAGGCGACATCGACGGTTTCATCGCAGCGGCATTGGTTGACAGCGAATCAGGTCTTGCTTTGGCGACTTTGGGTAGCGGTCTTGACCTAGAATTGGCATCTGCTGGTAACACTGAGGTGGTACGTGCCAAGCGTAAAACTGCAAAAGCGTTGAGCCTTAACGACTCTATTGAAGACATCTTAATCACGCTAAGCGGTCAATACCATTTACTTCGTCCATTGGTTCGTAACGAGAACCTATTCTTGTACCTAGTACTTGACCGTCAAAAATCAAACCTAGCAATGGCTCGTCACAGCCTAAAAGGTTTTGAAACTGAACTAGATTTCTCTTAATTCTAGACAGCCATTTAAAAACACCTTCCTTGTGGGAGGTGTTTTTTATTTTAGATAGTACTTCTACATCAGTTGGTTACTGTTTAAGAGTATTTTGTGTCAGTCCCAGTGCTGGACTTGGTTTTGGGTTTAAAGATGGGCATGCTCTGAGTTTAAGAATTCGGTTGGAACAACGCCGTTCCAAAAAACCTACCCAAATCTACCCAAAGGCAAATTTAGCGTTTTCTTCCTACTTCATCGCTTGTTGCCCTTGCTATTTGGCGTAGGTCTTACATAAGCTCCATAGGCATTTTAAAATTGGGGATAGAACTCACCCGCCAAGGTTTTTGTTAAGATAAGTTTAAAATCTTATCCGCTTTGTTTAAAATGTTGATACTGGCGTTGATGTCCCTATCGTGGTTTGTGTTGCAGTTGGGGCAAGTCCAGTTTCTAACAGATAAAGGTAATTCATCTAACTTAACACCACAACAAGAGCAGGTTTTGCTTGATGGATAAAATCTATCCAATTCTTTGATGCTCTTGCCCCATTGATTTGCTTTGTAGATGAGTTGCCTTTTAAGTTCGTAAAACCCTAAATCATTGATAGCACGGCTTAGTTTGCGATTTTTTACCATACCTTTGATATTTAGGTTTTCAAGACAAATCACATCAAACTTTTTAACCAAGTTGGTACTAAGTTTGTGTAAAAAGTCTTTTCTGATACAGCTGATTTGATAATGCAACCGTGAGAGCTTGGTTTTCGCTTTGGCACGGTTGTTAGAGCCTTTTTGTTTACGGCTTAACGATTTATTCAATCGTCTTAGTTTTTTAAGTTTGTTTTTAAGTGGTTTTGGGGCTTGGATTTTTGTACCATCTGAAAGCATGGCAAGGCTTGTAATGCCCAAATCAATGCCAACGGATTTATTTGTTTTGGGTAAAGGCTTGGTTGTTTCTGACAATTCAACGGCAACTGATACAAACCATTTACCGCCCTTGGTAAAGACTTTGGCGGATAGGATTTTGCCATTGTATCTTAGATGTTCGGTCATTCTAACCAAGCCCAAATTGGGAATTTGAATGAAAGGTTTGTCTTTTTTGAGTTTTAGCTTAAATTGGTCATTAGATAGGCTAAATCTGTCGTTTACACCTTTTTTTCTAAATGTCGGATAACCACTTTCGCCCTTAAAAAAGCGTTTGAATGCGTCTCCTAGTTGCATAATGGCAAGTTGGGGAGAGCATTTGGTTACTTCTAGCATGAATGGGTATTTTTCACGTTTTATGGCGTTAAGTTGTCTTCTTAGTTTACCTTGTGATGGTTTGTTAAGTCGGTTTTCGTCAATGGTTATGCCTTTTGCTTGACATTCATCACGGTAGTTTTTATCCGCTTGGTATTGTTTTTGCCACTCGGCTAATGCCCAGTTATAGGCAAGACGTGCGACACCGCAAGTCTTGCCAAAATGTGTGGCTTGTTTATTGGTTGGGTCAAGTCGGATGATGTGTCCACGAATGGTTGTCATTGTAGTACTGCCTTAACAAGCACACCTATTTGTTCCCATCTGCGTAATGTTGAGATAGAGACACCCAGCCGTTTTGCAGCTTCGTTAATACCAATCAATCTATTCATAATTACACATTATAGAGTAGATTTGGGTAGATTTCAAGTAGCTGTTTTTTGCCCCATCTAAATTAGGACATCATCATAGACAATTCATATAAATAATGTTACAATATCAATATCAATATCAATATCAACAGCAACTAAGACTTTGTATAAAATACCAAACAAGTAAAATATAAATTACCATTTTGACTTAGCGTGGTAACTTACTGATTGTTAATGATCATTTTGACGGCAAGTGAAACACAGGCAATCAATAGATTGCGGTATGGCATTCATCTTAGCTTCATTGGATTGTGTTTGTGTATTTTTGTATAAAAAATGAAAATAAAAACCTTTTTGCCCAAGATTGGTCATATGTGGAATATTTTTTGCAACATTTTTTATATACATTTTTATCAAAAAGGCTGATAAGTCAGCAAAAATCATTAAGGAATGCACCGTGTCCTTTTCATCATCCAGATATGGTTATCTGATGCCACCCAATCAGTCAGGGTTCACCTTGATTGAGCTGATTGTTGTTACCATAATCATAGGTGCCATCGCCGCCATCGCCGCCCCAAATGTCAGTAGTACATTAGAAAGCCAGCGTAATAAAAATACCGCCCAGACCATCGCTACTGCCATGAAAGAAGCACGTGCAGAGAGCATGATACGCCGACAGGATGTCACCTTGACGTTGAGTGCTACCAATGCAATATTGACAGTAACAAGCAATAATAACAAGACAACCACATTAAAGAACTTTAATATCAGTAGCACGACACCGATCACGCCATCTGGCGGTGCTGCTTCCATTGTATTTTTGGCAAATCGTAGGGTTAATCCAGCATCATCCTTTACGGTCGCTTGCGACAGCCAAGGCACTCGCGCAGGACGTGTGGTGGCAGTGGATGTTAATGGTAATGTCAGCTTACGTTCGGAGGGCAGCCAATGTTAAGACAAGATACTCGTGCTGGTCAGCATGGTATGGGTATGGTAGAGGTGGTTGTGTCATTACTGCTACTTGCTGTTGCCATCCTTGGGTTTAGTGCCATGCAGATGAGGGCGGTAAAGGCGACGGATGAGACACTGATTCGCAGTGATGCCATGGTGGCAGTGCGTAACATCGCAGAGAACATGCGATTACACCCCACCCAAACGATGAAAATTAAATATCTTACGGCCATTTCCAGATACGGCATAGCTGCCAGCCCTGACGCTTATGCTTCTGCCATACCAAAAAAACCCCCTGCAGACTGTGCAAAGTCAGCCTGCACCGAAGAGCAGCAGGTGCAATACACCGCCCATCAAGCCATGAAACTGGCAGCGGACAACCAAATGATGTTAAATGCCATGCAATGCCCTGGCAATAGCTCCGAGCTATTGCGCGTCTGTCTGATTGCCAGTTGGGGGCAGACAAAGCCAACCGTTGGCAGTGGAGACACAGATTGTATTTCCGATTTGGGTGCTTATAATCGTGGTTCTAGTTGTGTCGTCTTGGAGACCTACTGATGAATAAACAACAAGGCTTTACCCTGATAGAACTCATGATCTCGCTTGTGCTGGGTTTGCTCATCATCGCAGCGGCGTCTCAGGTGTATGTGATCAGTTTACGTACAGCCACCGTCCAACAAGCAGGTTCTAGTATATTGGATGCCAACGTATTCGGCTTACAGCAGATTGAGAATAACATTCGCATGGCAGGATTGGGTCTGTCTGATGTCGCCAAAGCAGGTGCTGCCGGCAGTGGCATACTGGCAGGTGGTGATAATGCTGCCGCCATCAGTGTGCTGAATGTAAATGGTGCCAAACTTAGTTCCAACCTTATCAGCCGTGATAACTCGGGTCCTACCAATGCCACCAACAGCGGCAGCGACCAACTCACCATCCAGTACAGAGCCCCTGCCAACATGCGCAACTGTGAGGGTCATCTGGTATTAGGGCCCAGAACAGGGATCTTGGATCTGCCGGGTAACCCTGTGGTTTCCATTGATGGTCAGATCATCGTTGAACGCTATTTTGTCAAAAACAATAACGGCACCTTGGAGCTTCGTTGTGATGCTGGTCTGTATGTCTCAAACCACATCATCCAAGATGACGGTCGGAGTAATAGCGGTCAGGGCACAGCGAACGCCCCCACCATTTTGACAGGTGCTGACAAGCGTTATAATATTCAGAATTTTGGTGATGATGGGGCGCTGATCGCCTCAGGCATCGATGACTTTCAGGTGAGATTTGGCATCGCCAGTGGTGCAAATCATAGCGGCATTCGCTATGTAACACCAACAGAATATCAGGCACTAGATCCTAATACAGCGATCATTACCGTCCAACTTGGTCTTTTGACCAAAGGCAGCGTTCCGTCCAGTGATGCCCCAGAGTCTCAGACCTATACCATCTTGGGTAATGATGTGAACATGAAAAGTGGTCAGGGTCAATTTATTCGCCGTGTCTATGAAACCAACATCATGCTACGCAACTCTCGTGGCCGTTCCTAATCATCGCTGGGTGTATGTATGACAAACCAACAACATAACAACATAACAAAGGTGGTACTATGCTAGCTCGCTCTGAATCTGGTGTGGCACTGATCGCTGTACTCTTATTTTTGCTGTTGATCGCGATCGCTGGCATGATGGCGGTGCGCCAGGGCAGTTTGGATTTACGTGTTGCTACCAATGAGCAGGCTGATCTGCTCATGCTCAACTCATCGGATGCCGTACTGGCTCACATTGAGACGGTGGCGGCGGATAATAATCACCACCTACGCCCCAAGCTCATGTCCCAGACCCAAGGGGTGCTCGGTTATTTTATCCCCATCGGCGGTGTTAATGCAGACCCTAACGAAAAGGTGGGGCATCAGGTGCGTTTTTGCTACATGCCAGAATCATCAACATTCTTTGATATTAACAGCTCTCGTGTGCTGCTGCCAGGTGGCGGTATGGTGCGCAGCAGTGCTGGTGTTTGCGACCCTGCCAACACCCATCACTATGTATCAGGGCGTAACACCGTCATGACACAGGTGGTAACTCGTGGACTGACCAGTGAGACCGCCGACAGCGACAACTTCAAATCAGCCCTAGAAGCAGAGCAGGCAGGCACAGGTTTTACACCACCCGGTGCTCGCATTGCCATGCACAGTGTGTCTATGCTGCCTGGCATGTCCAGTGTCAGCCCTACCGACATCACAAACTGTCTGGATAAGGCAGTCGGTAACATCACAGACACCGATTATGGCATCATCCATGGCAGAACCAACCTAACCAACTGCCTCCAAGAGCATGGCATACCCGCCAAAGCCATCGTCGAAGAGGGTACAATTCGTTTTGAAAGAGAGGCGGATGTCTGTGATAACACCCAGCTTGCCAAAGATGGCACCTGCCGAGCGAGGAGCTGACACCACCCTCATGTATCCCATGTCATCATGAGACAAAGACAGACGACACTCAACACTCAACCAACACAAGGCACACATCATGAAAACATTCTCACTAAAAAAGCTCAGCCATGCCATCGCTCTCACAACAGCAGCGACACTGCCTGCCCAAGCAGCGACACTGCCCACCCATGCCAATCATGTCGAAAAACGCATCGGTGATCTGGAGATCTATGAAGCGGCCACAGGGGGCGGTGCATCGGTTCTGCTCATGCTGGACAACTCAGGGTCGATGGATTATCGTAGCATCAAAGGAGATTATGAGCTTAGTTATTATCATAATTGTAAGCATACAATAAATCCGTGGGTTCAGTTTACTTACCCTAAGACTTACAGCAAAACCTTTTTCTTTGACATAAAAAAAGATAACGGCACAAAAGGAGAGAGGGTTGGTTTTGTTGGGTATTATTGGCCGTCCTGTGGTGACGGAAAAACATATCATGATCGCATGACTCGTGTCAAAGAGGCTGTTATTGCTCTGCTCGCTGACCCAGCCGAAAAGTTGGGTGCTGATTATATGAAATATAAGATCGGACTGGGACATTTTTACCTCAATACTGATCGTACAAGCCAATTCCCTTGGAGTGATGCTGGCGGTGTGATTGCCTATCCCATCTCAGAGCTGACTTATGGCAACCGCCTTGCGCTGGCAAAAAAGATAGCCGAATTGCAGGCAGATACTGGCACACCGACCGCCCATGCCTATGCAGAGTCAGGTGCTTATATGCTCGGTACTAAGACCAGCGATACCAATCAGGGCACTTATTATACCCTTTTAGGTTATAAGTCTGGTGGTTATTACAATCAATCCTATCATCAATGTAATAACCACATTGAGTCTACTTATCAGAAGTATACCTGTTTGAATAATGATACAATCACCCAAAGATTGACAAACTCATTAATGTATGGTTTGGGGAGTAATCATGAGATCTCAAATAGGAGTGGTACTTTTTATTATCACAAAGAAGTAAAAACCAGAGATCGTACCGCAGGCAGTGGTTTTTATCGGTCGGCTGTTAGTACGAAGCAAAATGGCAACTATATCTCACCTGTAACGAACAGCCAGTGTGACGGTCATGGCATCTATTTTCTCACCGATGGCGAGCCCAATGGCGGCAGTTATCATGGTGTTGCTCCCACCACCACCACCACAGTGATGAATAACGCCCTAACAGACTCGATGGACTCTGTATCCATGCATGGTAAAGCGTGTAAGGTAACAAGAGGTGCATCTGATATCACTAGTAAAAATGCTACCTATTCTACAGCTAGAGGCAACCAACTTGGTCATCCCCAATGGGAGTGTATCGGAGAGTTTGCCAAGGCACTAGCCAGTGATCGTAACAAAGTGGGCAAACCCATCCCCACAGCGACGGTGGGCTTTGGTAAGGTCTTTGAGAGTGCAAGCCGCTACAAGACCGATAAGATGGTAACGAACGTCATCACAGGAGAGCAATCTGTCAAACAGGTGCATGACTGCTCTAGGATTCCAGAAAATAGTCACCGTGATGCCAGAAACTTATGCTATCTGGGTGAGCGTGGTCATGGCTATGGCGAGGGGGGCTTTTATTATGCTGAGTCCTCTGATGACGTCGCTAAGAGTATCGCTGACTTTGTAACCAATGTCTCAGGCAACATCTCAGCCTCTCCTGCTGGCACCGTGGCAGTACCGACCGATCCGCTATCCATCACCAGCCTGCAGCCTTATGCCTATCTGCCCATGTTACAGGCAGACGTCGCAGAAGCCCCTGCAACCTGGCCGGGCAACCTTAAAAAATATCACACCATCAACGGCAGCCTATATGGCAACGATAAGACAACCAGACTCTACCAAAAGACAGGTGGCTCTACCCTCCCATACGCCACCAATCCCAAGGCAAAAGACCTATGGCAAACGAGTGCCAGCACTGATGGTGCCATCACCACAGGGGGTACCTATGCACGCCTGCCAAGCCCCACAAAACTCAACAAGAACACCATGCGTACCGTCTATGTAGAAGATGGTAACCAGATGAAAAAGGTCGGTGTCAAGAATGGCAAACTGGAAGGTTTTGACCAGCTGTCAGCTCAATATACCAGTGTTGATAAGGCGTATATCCTGCATTATCTGGGCTTTGGCAGTGTCTCCACCATAGAGTCAACCTATGCAGGTACAGGCGATATCAATGCCAAATTACAAGATGAGCTGAACAAAGACCCCACAGGACGGCCGGTGATGGGTGGCATACATCACTCTGTGCCAGCGTTGGTAGCATATACAGGTCAGTTTGATAACACAGGCAACATCTCATCAACAGAGGGTCGTGAGGACTATGTGCTGTACGGCTCCATGAGTGGTGCACTGCTCATGGCAGATGCCAAAACAGGCGATGAGAAGTTCAGCTTCATCCCTTATAAGATGTTTAAGAATGAGAAGCAGCGTGCAGCCCTAAGCCCATCAGGCACAGGCATCTCAGGTGAACCTGTATTTGGGGTGGATGCTCCTTGGACGATTAACGCCAAATACAACTACGATTTCTCAACTCAGCCTGCAAAGATCACCACCAAAGCGATCAAAAAATCAGGCACATCATCAGAAGAACAGACAGCAGGTCATATCTATGCCTATGGCGGTCTACGTATGGGCGGCAAGGGTCTGTATGGTCTGGATTTGACCGATAAAGAAAATCCTGACATGCTCTTTAGCATAGACAACGAAACAGAAGGCTTTAAACGCGTGGGTCAGATCTGGGCCAAGCCTGTCGTAGCAAAAATCAAAATCGGCACCGACGATAAGGGTCGGAGCGTGGATCGTGAGGTGCTCATCTTTGGCGGTGGCTATGACATGTGCTATGAGAGTACCTTATTTAAGCTAAATGATGGCAATAGAGCCAATACAGAATGTGCCAACAAGCAGGTGACCGAAGGCAATGCGGTGTACATGGTCGACTCAGAAACTGGCGATTTGGTGGCAAGCTGGACAAAAGACAAACCCATCAATAACAGCACTAAGAAAATCACCGATGGTCTAGCCAACATGAAGCACAGTGTGGTCGGTGGCATCACAGCACTGGATCGTAACAACAACGGTTATGTTGATCATCTGTATTTCGCTGATTTGGGCGGTCAGCTGTTCCGTATCGATCTCATTGAGTTATCAGGTCAGAATCATAATAAAAAGGACAAGAAAGACATTACCAGTGACATCACCCGAGGTGTGGTCAGGGTGTTTGATGCCAATGGCGGTAACATGGCAAGTACTCATGTCTCTTATCGCTTCTATGAGGCACCAGTGGTCAGTTTTTATACCAACCCCGATGATGCACAGCGTTTTGCGGTGATAAACCTAGCCTCAGGCGACAGAAGCTCACCGCTGAGCCGTCGCCGTGATCTTGGTGATGCCAACCGTGTCTATGGCATCATTGACCGTGATATCGCCAGTGTCCGTGTTACCAATGCACACATCACAGCAGATGCTCTGATGAGCAAAGACCTAGACAACAGCCATTTACAAAAAATGGACACCAAAGAGATCGAGAAAAACGATCAAACATACCGCGAAACTCTCATCAAGTCCATGAGAGATAAAAAACCCAATGAAAAAAGGGAGGTCAGGGTTGGAGGCAGCACCATCACACTGCCAGTATATGACAAAATGGGCTGGTATTATGACATGATTCGTTATGATGGTCGCATTGATGTTAAAAACCTAAAAGCGGTCGGACCTGGCATGGTGACAGGTGGCGTGTACTATAACAGCGTGTACAGTCCTGATTTTCAGTATGGCAACGCCGGACAGTGTGAAGCTCGTACCGTAGGTGCAACAGAACGTCAAATGTACTGCATGCCTTGGGGTGTCTGCCCAATAGATACTCCGCACAAACCATCTAAAAATGGTACATTAGGATATGCACCTGCTGGCATCGGCATCCAAGAGCTTACAACGGTCCCCTACACCTCAGAGGCGGACAAAACCACGAACTTGCGTACATTCCTTAGCATCCAAACAGTACAAGAAAGAGCTGAAATGGCAAACAAAACCAAGACTCCCTCTCATGGTGTTCATGGTGCAGATGGTCGCTTTGTGGGTATAGCAGGTACGGTTAATAACGGTGTCGGTGTTGACAGATTCTCCCAACCTCAGATTGACAGAGAGCAATACAATCTCAAAGTAAATCGTTGGTACGATTTCCAAAATGTGGAGAGATGATATGACCCAAAGGGCTTTCGTTGGGCGTGGTGAGAGGGGCTTTACGTTGTTGGAGTTGATGGCTGTGTTGATAATAATTGCCATACTTGCCAGCATTGCCGTCCCCTCTTATCGCAGAATGGTCATTCGTAACGCAGAGGCAGAGGTGCAGTCTGCCATGGGTACAATTCAGGTAGATTTGGACAGATGGCGGGCATCTGCCTTGACCTATCGTGGTTTTGTACCTGTCAATAATGTAGACAGAAATGCAAGATTGACTTATAGTTATGGTGACAATACTACCAATGGTACGGTCATATTTGTGCCACTAGGCAGCACCGAAAATAACTTTCGTTATCGTATTGAGCTAAGAGATGGCGATAACACAAACGTGGGTCTAAATCCTGACAATAACAATAATATCATGAGTTTGGGGCGTGCTTGGGTGATGTATGCCACACCAAACCCCAATAATAGCAGTATCAATGACGCCAGTGCTTTTGTTTTGCGTAGCACAGGTTTTAAGTGTAAATCCGGTTTTGGTGCCAAGCAAAACATTGTTGGTCTGAACACAACAACCTGTGGTGCACCAGGACAGGAGGGGTGGTGATGGTAAAATGCCCAATGACAAATAGACAGCAGGGCTTTACGTTGGTAGAGATGCTCATCGTGGTGGCGATAATTGGCATTTTGGCAGCCATCGCCATCCCCAGTTATCAAGATTATGTTGTGCGTACCAAACGTGCAGACATGATGGTTGAGCTACAAAATATCGGCAGACAGTTAGAGTCAAGGAAGCTGGCAGTGGGGCGAGGCGGTTATCGCACCTTGGCAGAAAACAATAACCAAGCCATCCAAGATTTGCTTGGGAACTACCCTCGTTCAGGTAATGCATCATATCAGATTACCATCACAAATTTAGCTTCTGGCAACTGGGTACTAACAGCAACTCCAAATACAGCCGGCACACAAGCTAGAGATGGTGCACTTGCTCTAAGTGTCAATGGCAGAAAATGCCGTGGTACTCACTGTGGTGTTGGTGATGAATGGCGACAATGACCGCTACCACGCTTTGGTTTCATATTTGCAATCACTGACGTCATGCTTGAAATCACCCGATATTGAATTGGGTGATTTTTTATGATAATGCCAACCAAGTACGTCGTTGACTACTTCTCCCAAAACTCTCTTCCAAAAAAATTTTGCAGTCATGTGCTCATCTCTATTATAATGGTCAAGTTAGCTACTTAAATATTTATTTGGATAATACAATGAACGCATCTCAACATTTTATGTTGCCCATATGGTTTAACTCAGCTCTTGTGGCGGGTATGAAACGGGGTATTGAAAAAGAAGGTCTACGCATGCAGCCCGATGGCTATTCTGCCAAGACTTTTCATCCTGCCCATTTGGGTTCAAAACTTACCCATCCTTATATTACCACCGACTATTCTGAGAATTTGCTTGAACTCATCACCGCACCCAAAGCAACCATCAAAGATGCCCTAGACATGCTACGTACCTTACATGTTTTGGTGCACCGCTCACTAGAAAATGATGAGATGGTGTGGCCATTGTCCATGCCGTGCATGTTATCAGATGATGACAAAGACATCCCTCTTGCCAATTATGGCACATCTAATATCGGACGGCTTAAAACCTTGTACCGTTCAGGGCTTGGGGTGCGATATGGTCGTAAAATGCAGACCATTGCAGGATTGCATTATAACTTATCCTTTGGCGATGGTTTGTTCAAAGTATGGGCGGATGATGAAAAGCGTGATGATTTACAAGCCTTTAAAAATGAAAAATATCTGGGGCTTATTCGCAACTTTAAACGCCTAACCCCACTTGTTTTGTATCTTCTGGGGGCAAGCCCAAGCGTGTGCGAGTGCTTTTTGACAGGTCGCATACATGATTTGATTCCTTTGGGTGAGTGTGATGAGGCTTGCACCTATTATAAACCACATGCAACGAGCCTAAGGATGGGCAAATTGGGCTATACCAATAGTGTACAAGAGGATTTGGACATTCGCTATAATGACTTAGATGAATACATCAAAGGGCTACGCCGAGCGATTGGTACGTCTTTTGCTGATTTTAGTGGCATCGGTGTGGATGACAAAGATGGCAATCCTATACAGATTAATGACCACATTTTACAGATTGAAAATGAATTTTATAGCCCCATCCGCCCCAAGCAAGTGACGCACTTTGGTGAGACACCGACCCAAGCCTTAGCATCTCGGGGCATCGCTTATGTTGAATTTCGTGCCATTGACCTAGACCCATACAGTGATATTGGTATTACAACTGCCACGGCATGCTTTTTGGAGATTTTGGCGTTATATTGCTTGCTGTCGGACTCACCCAAACTGTTGCCTGATGAAGAAAAACAGCTGTCGGTAAATATTGATAAAGTGGTCAATGATGGGCGAGATACTCACACAACCATCATCACCTCCGATGGTAAACAACCTTTGAGGGTATGGATAATGCAGACTCTTGAACAGATGCAATCCATCGCTGATGCTTTTGATGAGTATCACGGTGGTAACGACTACCGTTTGGCACTCTCACTCATGCAAGGCATGGCAATCAATCCCAACTTTACACCATCCGCTCAGGTCATATCTGACAGCCAAAGATTGGGCAGTACATGGCAATTGGGGCAAATGCTTGCCCAAAAACACCATAAATCCTTACTTACCCATGCTCTTAGCAACGAAGATGCGTTCTATTATGCCAACATTGCCATACAGTCCTTTGCCGACCAACAGCAGTTAGAGCGAGAAGAAACCCAAGATTTTTATGAATATTTACAACAATACAGGTAACACCATGTTAAAACACCTAACTTTTCGCACGCTGTGTGCGTGCTTATTTGCCTTGTCGGTTGTGGCGACCCTTGTGGCGATTTTTTATTTTCAAAAGCATTTGGGGCTTGACCCGTGCCCTTTGTGTATCTTTCAACGGGTTGGTGTGTGGGTCATGGGGGTATTTGCCTTTGTTGGCATGCTTGTAAACCCCAAAAAACTTTGGGGTAAACTTACCCTATGGGGTGGCATGGCGATCGGCACGCTGTGGGGGTTTGGGGTGGCGGCTCGTCATGTGTGGTTACAGCACTTACCTGCTGATGAAGTGCCTGCCTGTGGCCCTGGGCTAAACTATTGGGTGGATACTTTACCGATTTTACAGGTATTTCAAGAAGTGCTAAAAGGTTCGGGTGAATGTGCTCTGATGGACTGGCAAATGGCAGGATTTGGCATACCTCATCTGACTTTGGCGATGTTTGTGGTATTTTTGGTGATGTTGAGTTTTGGGCTTTTTGGGATATTAAAAAAACAGATATGAGCAACAGCGAATAAATTTTTGTGTAAATAAAACCGTCATTTGCCAAAATTTGCTATAATCTGCCAAATCATCTCAGTTATATCATCATTAAGGCAACATCATGCACATTCATTTTTTGGGTATTTGTGGCACATTTATGGGGTCGCTTGCCCTGTTGGCACGTTCGCTTGGGCATACTATTACAGGTTCGGACAGTGCCATTTATCCGCCCATGAGTACACAGTTACAGCAAGCAGGCGTTGAGATATTAGAGGGGTACAAATCCGCTCATTTAGATCCTGCCCCTGATTTGGTGGTGGTTGGCAACGTTTGTAAACGTGGCATGGAGGCGGTGGAATATATGCTTGATAAGGGGATTCGCTACACATCCGCCCCACAGTTTTTATCAGAGCATCTCCTACAAGAACGCCATGTTTTGGCAGTGGCAGGCACGCACGGCAAGACCACAACCACAACCATGCTGGCTTGGATTTTGCAGTATGCAGGGATTGACACAGGTTTTTTAATCGGTGGTGTGCCCCTTGTCAATACTGATGATGAGCGATTGCAGTCAGTCTTTGCCCACAGTTCGTATTTGGGGCAGGACTATTTTGTCATTGAAGCGGATGAGTATGACAGTGCTTTTTTTGATAAACGTTCAAAATTTGTGCATTATCGCCCCACAACCGTCATTTTAAACAACTTAGAATACGATCACGCCGACATTTTCCCCAATTTAGAAGCAATCCAAACCCAATTTCACCACATGATTCGCATGATACCCCCAAGTGGTCAAATCATCATGCCAAAAGACATAAAAAGCCTAGAAGATACCCTAGATATGGGAGTATGGACACCAGTATGGCGAACAGAGGTGGGCGATGAGAGCGATGAGAGCGATTGGCAAGCGACTTTGGCAGAAGAGGATGGTTCGGTGTTTCACGTGAAACATGTCAATAAGGCAGGCGATGAAATGGGTGTGGTGAACTGGGGCATGAGCGGTGTGCATAATGTCAATAATGCTTTGGCGGCGATTGCAGCGGCGTACAGCGTGGGCGTGAGTGTGGCGATGGCATGTAAAGCTCTGTCGGACTTTGCAGGGATAAAACGCCGTATGGAACTCATTGGTGATGTTGGGGGTGTGCAGGTTTATGATGATTTTGCCCATCACCCAACCGCCATCACTACTACCTTAGACGGTGCTAAAAAGAAGCTGATGGGTCGCAAGATTTGGGCGGTCATCGAGCCACGTTCTAACACCATGAAGCTCGGTGTTTATAAAGCACAGCTTGCTCCGTCTGCATCATTGGCGGACGGTGTGATTTGGTATGAGCCAAAAGGGCTGGCGTGGGGACTAAAAGAAGCCATTGGTGAGACAGGCGGACAGGTCGTACTTGATAGCATTGATGAGATTTTGGCATTTATCAAGGCAAATGTCCGCTCAGGCGATGCGATATTCGTCATGAGTAATGGCGGATTTGAAGGGATACATGGGCGGATTTTGGAAATACTGGCTTAGCCATCACAAAGACTTGCTTAGACAGGTCTTTTTTACAAAAACCACTCACAACCTTGCATATTTGCTAAGATTTTAACCAAATCATCAAAAATCTGCCTAAAATTTGACATTCATCCTACGTTATTAACGTTTTTGGGGTGGTGTGGGCGGTAAGATTGGCTTACAATTCATTTAACTTTTACATCAAGTAAAAAGTGGATAAAGCAAATTGGTCGGGATAATTCTAAGACCATCTTGTAACCACGGTTAATTGATTTGCCAAAGCATTTATGAGCTAGGTAGTTATAGGAGAGACATCATGGGTATTATTTCAACGATTATCGCAGGCTTTATCGTTGGGCTGTTGGCTCGTGCCATCAAACCAGGGGCGAACCCAATGGGTTGGGTCATGACCATCATTTTGGGTATTGTCGGGGCGGTCGTCGGTGGATTCTTGGCGAGTGCCTTGAATTTGTCAGCCAATGGCGGTTTTGGTGGCTTGGTGCTGTCAGTCATTGGCGCCATCATCGTACTGTTCATCTATGAGTTTGCCACGGGTAAAAAACGTTTGAAATAATTAAAAATAATTTAATCAAAGAATATTGACATTTTAAAATGTTAAATGTTGATTTGACAAAAACCTTGCTATGATATTGGCAGGGTTTTTTGTATATTTTTTGTCAAACCCCTTGATTTTTTAACGATTAATGAGTATTATTATCATCCAAATTCCTTATTTATAACATGTTTTTTTTGATGTATGTTTAAGGCGTATCTTAAACCAGTTATATAGTTAATAAGGGTAATTTCAATTTATTGATGTGGTTGGAAATTTTATGATGATACCTTCTTTTGAGTTAAAAAAATGGGCGACCTGCTTGGGACTTAGCCTTGCTCTCATCGGCTGTGGCAACGACAAGCCTGCCGAACAAAAAACCGAACAAGCCCCCACGCCCACCGCCCAAACCGACAAAATGACGGTGGTAACGACCTTTACCATTATTGAAGACATTGCCCAAAATGTCGCAGGAGACGCAGCAGATGTTGAGTCCATTACCAAGGCAGGGGCAGAGATTCATGACTATGAGCCGACCCCAAAGGACATTGCCAAGGTCAAAGAAGCTGATTTGATTTTGTGGAATGGCATGAATTTGGAGCGTTGGTTTGAAAAATTCTATCAAGATGCCAAAGACATTCCTGCGGTGGTGGTAACGGACGGTATCACGCCCATACCGATTAAGGCAGGCTCATATAAGGATTTGCCAAATCCGCACGCTTGGATGTCCACGTCTAACGCCCTGATTTATGTGGAAAATATCAAAAACGCATTCATTGCCCACGACCCTAAAAATAAAGAAGTGTACATCAAAAATGCCGAGGAGTACGCCCAAAAAATCAAAGCCATGGACGAGCCACTGCGTGCCAAACTTGCCCAAATTCCTGAAAATGAGCGTTGGCTCGTTACGTCAGAAGGGGCGTTTAGTTACCTTGCCAAAGATTATGGGCTAAAAGAAGCCTATCTGTGGGATATCAACGCCGAGCAACAAGGCACGCCCCAACAGGTCAAGGCACTGATTGACACGGTCAAAACCAACAAAATCCCTGTGGTATTTAGCGAAAGCACCATTTCGGACAAACCTGCCAAACAAGTCGCCAAAGAAGCAGGGGCGTATTATGGCGGTGTGCTGTATGTGGACAGCCTAAGCGAAAAAGACGGGGCGGTGCCAACCTATCTTGATCTACTTAACGTAACGGTAAGTACGGTGGTTAAAGGATTTGAAGACGCAAAAGTTCAAAAATAATTGACAAGGCGATTTGGCAAGATAAAATACGGTATCTTGCCAAATTTTTGATTTAAAAAATATGGGAATATGAGCGTTTTACATTAAACGGTAGGGGCGAATTACATTCACCTAAATCCCCAAAATACCATTGATTTATCATACCAATTTCAAAAATTTCTATCTTTTTTAAATCAGTTTTCAACAGTTATGACACACATTCACGACTTAACCGCCAGCATAAGCGTTCAGGAGTTGTCCGTGCGTTATGCCAACGGTCATCACGCCCTTTTTGACATGAATTTTGCCCTAACAGGTGGGACGACTTGTGCCTTGGTTGGGGTAAATGGCTCTGGCAAATCCACGCTGTTTAAGTCCATTATGGGACTGATTAAGCCCCAATCAGGGCGGATTTTGCTCTCTGGTCTACCCATTAACACCGCCCTAAAACAAAACCTAGTCGCCTACGTTCCCCAAGCCGAAGAAGTGGACTGGCAATTTCCCGTGTCGGTCTATGATGTCGTGATGATGGGGCGGTATGGCTATATGAATTTTTTGCGACTGCCTAAGGCAACCGACCGCCAAAAGGTAGCGGACGCCATGGCTCGGGTGGATATTTCTCATCTAAAAGATAGACAAATCAGCGAATTGTCAGGTGGTCAAAAAAAACGAGTGTTTTTGGCTCGCTCGCTCGCCCAAGAAAGCAAAATTATCCTGCTTGATGAGCCGTTTACAGGCGTTGATGTCAAGACCGAAAAGGCGATTATGGCGTTGCTTGACGATTTGCGAAGCGAAGGGCATTTGATTTTAATCTCCACGCACAATCTAGGGACGATTCCAGAATTTTGCGACCAAGTGGTGATGATAAATCGCACCGTGCTGGCAAGTGGTACGACCAAAGAGACCTTTACCCAAGAGAATTTGGAGAAGGTGTTTGGGGGCGTGTTACGACAAATTCGCCTGGCAGGCAAGGACTTGCACGATGACGATGACAGTCGTGCCGTTACGATTTTGGCGGACGATGAAGTGCCTGCGGTGTTTTATGGGGTGCATGACGGCACACCCGAGCGTAGCCACTGCGATGAGACCGCACAGGCAAGCCGTGTGGGGCAGGTCAATATGAACCAAAAACGGGCAAAAAATGACGGCGTGCAACTGTACAACCCAAAAACCGACACCACAACGCCCAGCCTTACGCCAAATTCAAATCCAAACCCAAATAAGGATACGCCATGAGTGAGCTGTTTGCCCTGCTTGCCGAGCCGTTTGCTTATGAATATATGGTAAAAGCGATGGTGCTGTCGTCTGTGGTCGGTGGTGTGTGTGCGTTTTTGTCGGCGTATTTGATGTTAAAGGGGTGGTCGCTTATTGGCGATGCCTTGTCCCATGCGGTCGTGCCGGGGGTGGCGATTGCGTATGCACTCGGCTTGCCTTATGCGATTGGGGCGTTTTTTTCGGGGATATTGGCGTCTTTGGCGATTTTGTGGGTTAAATCTTTGACAAACCTAAAAGAAGATGCGGTGATTGGCTTTATTTTTACCACGTTTTTTGCGTTGGGACTGTTTATCATCTCTATCAATCCCACGTCTGTCAATGTTCAAGAGATTATTTTTGGCAATATTTTGGGCATTAGTGATACCGACATGATACAAGTGGGCATTGTCATGGCGGTGTCGCTTGGTTTTTTGCTTGTTTTTTGGAAAGATTTACTGCTTGTCTTTTTTGATGAGATTCACGCCAAATCGGTGGGACTGTCGCCCAAAGTGTATCAAGTACTGTTTTTTAGCCTGCTGTCTGCGTGCGTGGTGTCGGCACTGCAAACGGTGGGAGCGATTTTGGTGATTGCGATGGTCATCACCCCAGGGGCAACGGCATATCAGCTGACCGATAGATTTCGTCCGCTTATCCTCATCGCAGGGTTTTTGGGCGTAACCACAAGTGGACTTGGCGTGTATTTAAGCTACTACCTAGACGGGGCGACAGGGGGTGTGATTGTGTCGCTACAAACGCTGTGTTTTGTGGGGGCGTTTTTGTTTTCGGGGAAGTTTGGGGTTTTAAGACGAAAGAAGTTGGCATAATTGCAAAATGGCTTTTTCTTAAAATAAAATCAGAGCTTATTTTAAGAAAAAGCATTTGCTTAAAATAAAAAGATTTGTTATTTTAAGCAAATGCTTTTTTGATTGGAACAGCGATGAATATCCAAAAAATAGAAAATTTTCAGGCAGGTGTTTGGCGTGAACGCTATCAATACAAGAGTTTTGAACCAACTAAGGTTAATGCCTTGTGGATTTGGGAAGAGCCTGCCATTAATTTGCACCTTGAACGTGCCACCAAAGCACTTGGAGAGTTGAATGCTTTTTCGCTTATTGTGCCTGATATTGATTTGTTTATTCAAATGCATATTACTAAAGAAGCCCAAACATCAAGCAAGATTGAAGGAACACAAACCCAACTTGATGAAGCTTTGATGCCAGAAGAGCAGATACAGCCCGAAAAAAGAGATGATTGGCGTGAAGTACAAAACTACATCAAAGCCATGAATCAAGCGGTGAATGACTTAAAACGTATCCCTTTGTCCAATCGTTTGCTAAAAGATACGCACCATGCTTTGATTAAAGGGGCAAGGGGCGAAGGGAAATTGCCTGGCGAGTTTCGCACCAGTCAAAATTGGATAGGTGGCTCTAATTTGTCAGATGCAGCCTTTATTCCGCCACATCATGAAAATGTGGTAGAGCTCATGAGTGATTTGGAATTATTTTGGCATAATGAAAATGTCGCCGTTCCCCATCTGATTCGCATTGCCATTAGTCATTATCAATTTGAGACCATTCATCCTTTTTTGGATGGTAATGGACGGGTGGGGCGACTGTTGATACCTTTGTATTTAATCGGGCATGGCGTATTAGAAAAGCCTTCTTTTTATATTTCGGATTTTTTTGAACGCAATCGTGCCAGTTATTATGATGCTTTGATGGCGGTGCGTTTGCGTCATGATTTATTGCATTGGATTTTGTTCTTTTTAAATGGTGTTGAAGAAACAGCCAAAAAAGGATGTTTGGTATTTAGGCAAATATTGAAATTGCAACAAGAGCTGCAAGGTATTGCCATGGGCATGGGTAAGCGTGCTGAATTGGCAGGTGCTTTTTTAAAAATATTGTACTCTAATCCAGTGCAAACCCCTAAGTCCGTTCAGCAGTTACTGGATATTTCGCCTGCCACCGCCAATTCTTTGTTAAAAGACTTTGAAAGTAGTGGTATTTTACAAGAAATCACAGGTGGGAAAAGAGATAGAGTGTATGCCATGTCTCGTTATATTGATATATTTTAAAAAATAAAGACCGTGATTTTATGAGCTTTTTAAACTTTCTCACCGAACCCTTATCCCACACTTTTATGCAACACGCTCTATTATCATCGGTCGTTGTTGGGGCGGTGTGTGCGGTGCTGTCGTGCTATGTGGTGTTAAAGGGCTGGTCGCTCATGGGCGATGCGATTAGTCACGCGGTGTTCCCCGGGGTGATTGTGGCGGTGTGGGCAGGACTCCCGATGTCGCTTGGGGCGTTTGTGGCAGGGCTGTTTTGTGCCGTATCGGTGGGATTTTTAAAAAACAACACCCGTATCAAGGAAGATACGCTCATGGGCATTGTCTTTGCAGGAATGTTTGCCGTGGGGCTTGTCATGTTTACCAAGATAGACACCGACCAGCATTTAAAGCATATTTTGTTTGGCAATCTGCTTGGTATCAGCCGTGACATGCTTATCCAAACGATGATAATTTGTGGAGCGATTTTGGGGGTGGTGCTGTTAAAGGGTAAGGATTTATTGTTGTACTGCTTTGACCCAAGCCATGCCCGTGTGGCAGGACTGTCGCCCAAATTGCTTCATTATGGGTTGCTTATTCTGCTGTCTGCCACGATTGTGGTTGCCATGCAAGCGGTTGGCGTGATTTTGGTGGTGGCGATGCTTATCTCCCCTGGGATTACGGCATTTGTCCTATGCAGGCGATTTCATACCATGCTTGCTGTGGCGGTAGTATGTTCGTGTTTGACAAGTTTTTTGGGCGTGATTTTAAGTTTTCATCTAGATTCGGCAACGGGGGCGACGATTGTTTTACTTCAAGCAATGACGTTTGTATTGGCAGTCATCATCTCAAAAATAAAAGCAAAACGCCAGTCATTAAGACTGGCGTAGGGTGGTTTAGCGAGTGCCAAAAATCTTATCGCCAGCGTCCCCAAGCCCAGGGATGATATAGCCGTCTTCGTTTAGATGGCTGTCAAGCGATGCGGTAAAAATCTCAACATCAGGATGAGCGTCATTGACGAGTTTTACGCCTTCTGGGGCGGCGACCAACACAAGGGCTTTGATGCTTTTACAGCCGTGCTTTTTTAGCATATCAATGGTGGCAACCATGCTACCGCCCGTGGCAAGCATGGGGTCTAGGATTAGGGCGGGGCGTTTGTGAATATCTTTGACAAATTTTTCAAAAAATGGCACAGGTTCAAGCGTTTCTTCATCACGTTGTAAGCCGACAAAGGAGATTTTGGCGGTGGGAAGTAGGTCAAGCACGCCATCTAACATACCAAGCCCCGCTCGCAAAATCGGCACAAGCGTTACCGTCTTGCCCTTGACTTGCGTGCCTTTAATGGTGCTACCGTCCCAGCCGTCCATGTCAAAATCTTCGGTCTCGAAATCACGGCTCGCTTCATATGCCATCAGTCGTCCAAGCTCGTTGGTGAGCGTGCGAAACTTATAGGTGGAGCAGTTTTTTTCTCGCATGAGCGACAATTTGTGGCGGACAAGGGGATGATTGATGACGGTAATTTGCATGATAATTCTCAATAAAAGGACAAAATGGGAAATTTGGCGTATTTTACCATTTAAGTGGGGTGGCATGAAGTGCTTTCGATAATTTTTTAATGAGAATAAAGTACAAATGTAAATACGGTTGTACTTATAAACCATTGATAAACCTAAGTTTTTCCAAAATGTAACAAATCATTTCAAAATAGCCCTTATGTCACCACAAACGCCAAATCAGCAATAATTCTTTACCGTTATACAGTAGCAAGTTTAGTTTTCTTCTTATATAATGCCAATCAAGATAAAACAGTCTTATTTGATAACTGGGACTGTTTAATTTGATGATCATATTTTGTTTTATTTACCTTATTTTAAGGAGTTCTTATGAAAGCGGTTAAATTTATCGCCCCAATCTTCGTTCTTGGCGTTGCCTTTACAGGTGTGGCTCATGCAGAAGCGACCATGGATGCTGCAAAAGCTGACAATACCGCCACGAAAGTAAGACAGGTATCATACAGCTGTGGCACAGGCGGTGCAGTCAAGATTACTTATGGCTTTAATAAGCAAAAACTACCAACCTATGCCGAAGCTCATTTAGGGGGCAAAACTCGCTTTTTGCCAATCAACCTAAACCGCTCTGACATTGCAGGTACATTCTTTGGTGATGAAAACAGCTGGACGTTAGATACTGACGCACTGACTTTGGGTAACTACCACAAATCAGACATCATCATCCAAGACCCAGAATCACAAATCTCTTATAAAGATTGCCGTGTGGTTCACACCAAAAAAGTAAAAGGTTAATCTTATTTTAAGCCATGCCATAACCATCTATAAAAAGACAGACGCAAGGCTGTCTTTTTTGTTTATAAAATCCCCTTAAAAATCAAACACTTACAAAAAATATTAAAAATTTTAATTTTACCCCTTGACC
>ERZ1023466.85-NODE-85-length-28283-cov-283.779049_pt1 | contig 28283 bp, 21 predicted proteins | sample MGYA00380530_ERZ1023466 | MGnify/ENA primary metagenome ERZ1023466 (study PRJEB33173, sample SAMEA4830336) | metagenome | study: EMG produced TPA metagenomics assembly of the PRJEB25223 data set...
ATTTTTCAATTTTTCAATTTTTCAATTTTTCAATTTTTCAATTTTTCAATTTTTCAATTTTTCAATTTTTCAATTTTTCAATTTTTCAATTTTTCAATTTTTCAATTTTTCAATTTTTCAATTTTTCAATTTTTCAATTTTTCAATTTTTCAATTTTTCAAAAGATTATCGGCGAAGATTTTGTTTTGTCAAGTCTTTTATTCGCCAATCACTTCGCCCCACACCCCGCACACAAACGCCCGAATCGCTTGCCAGTTGTCATCATCAACCACGACCTGTTTCTCGGACAGTGCCAGCTCGTGCGTGGTTTTTCTAAGTGCCAAATACGCCTGCGTAAGTCTGTCGCACCAGTCAGCAGACCACAGCTCCGTCTGTACCACTTCTTCAAAGATACGCACGTTATCCGACCAGATGGCAAGGCTCGGATGAGCATGAGCGTGGGCAAGCACCATAAACTGAGCCAAAAACTCAATGTCAATCAGCCCGCCAAAGTCCTGCTTGATGTGAAAAGGCTGAACCAGTCCGTGGTTGTTGGGCTGATTTGATGATTTGGTGCCCAGATGTTCTTTCATCTTTTGACGCATGGACAGCACGTCTTGGCGTACCTGCTCGGATTCTCGGTGAGCGGTCAGTACCTGATGGCGAGTGTTATCAAAAGCGTCCAACACCGCCTTATCACCTGCAATGCCCCTAGCTCGTACCAGTGCCTGATGCTCCCACGCCCATGCCTTATCACGCTGATAGCTGTCAAAGCCCTGCACCGACACGACCATCACGCCTGCGTTGCCCGATGGTCGAAGACGCATGTCCAACTCATAGGCACGCCCATCACGGGTCTGCGTGGTCAGATAGGTGATGACCTTTTGGACAAGCCGAGACGCAAACTTCATGCCACTAATTACCTTAACATTGTCGCCCACGGTATCGGCTTTTTCGTCAATGTCATGCAAAAACACCACGTCCAAATCTGACGCATACGACATCTCAATCCCGCCCAACTTGCCATAGCCAATGATGGCAAAACCACACGCTGTCTCATCGGTGGGCATACCATCGGCACGCACAGGATGACCGTGTTTGGCAACCAGCTCATCATAAGCCCTGCTAAGTGCCGATGACAGCACAACTTCGGCGATAAAGGTCAGGCTGTCCGAGACTTTCATGATGTGACGCAAGCCTAGGATATCAGCGGTCGCCACAGCCAGCACCTGTGACTTTTTGAAGGTGCGAATGGCGGTCAGATACTGCTCATCATCAAAGGGCAGTACCCGAAGTAGCTGTTGTCTTAGGATGTCGGTCAGCTCTGCTTTGTCGGGCAAATGCAAATAACGCTGTTGCAAAAAGTCATCAAGGAGCATGGGGTGCAAGGCAAGCTCTCGTGCTATCCACGGACTCGCTGAGAGCATGGGAATGAGTCCCATGGTCGCGTTCGGGTTCTCTGCTATCATCACCAGATATATTGAGCGACGGCAGATGGACTCTAACAGCGTGATAAGGCGTGGCACCGCATCATCGGCACGCTCCGCCCCATCACTCTTGGCATGATGACAAAGTGCATGTAGCAAAATCGGATACGCCCCATCAAGGCGTGCCTTGGCATCAGGCTCTAAGCTGGCGACCAGTTTGGACTGCCAAAACTCATCTAGCAAATGTAAGCTGTCAGCACTGAGCAGTCCCTGCAAAGCACGCTCCATCTCTGCCGTCTCGCCCAGTGACTGCGTGGGGCTTTGGCGATCGGTGACCATGCGGTTAAAGGGGGCAAAGACATTTTGCCGATGACGGGCAAGCACCGCTTGAAAATCCATCACACTCTCAAAGCCTAACACCTGTGCAATCGCCACCAGCTCATCGCCCATTGGCAGTCTCTGGGTCTGCTCATCATGACGGGCTTGGATGGCATGTTCTAATCGCCGTAAAAAGCGATAAGCATCCATGAGCTTAGTGCATTCATCATCATCTAAATAATCAAGCTCACCCAACATAGACAGCACATCCAGACAAGCCGACCGCTCGCCCAATGCCAAATGATGACCGCCATAGATGAGTGAGAATGCCTGTGCGATGAACTCAATGTCCCGAATACCGCCCACGCCCAGTTTGACATTATCGGTGTCTTGGCGTTGGGCTTGCTGTGCCATGATGAGTGTTTTCATCTCACGCAGTGCCGAAAAGGCGGTATAATCAATATAATAACGATACACGAAATTTTTCATCACTGCCGACAGCTCATCGGCAAAGGGCGTGGATACAGGATTGACCACTCTCGCCTTTAACCACGCAAACCGCTCCCACGTCCGCCCATGCTGATTAAAATATTTTTCTAATGCTGACAAACTCATGATAAGCGGACTGCCATCGCCCCACGGACGCAGTCGCATGTCCACCCGAAACACAAAGCCATGCTCGCTGTGGTCGTTAAGCAGGCGGATGAGCACTCGCCCGAGCGTGGTCATGAACTTCTGATTCTCCACGCTCTTTTTGCCCTGCTCGCTGATGTCAGTATCGCCCGCCCCCAAATGCACAAAAATCAGGTCAATGTCGCTTGATAAGTTCAGCTCTCTTGCCCCGAGCTTGCCCATGGCGATGACGGCAAATTCATCGGGCATGATTTTGGGGCTTTTTTTGCCCATACCCCCCATGCCTGTCTGTGCCAACTGCACGCTACTGGTCATGGGGACTCCGTACCGCTCTGCCGTCTTGTGCCATGCATAGTCCTTGGCAAAGCACACGCACGCATCGGCAAAGTCCGACAGCTCCGTGGTCAGATTCTCTAAGCTGATGACCCCCAACGCATCTTGCCATATCCATTTGACCATCAGCATGGCTCGAAGCTCTCGCATCGCTTGCATGACTGCCGATTCATCAATCTCATCATATCGCATATCGGCATGTTCTACATCGCCTGTTTTATCTGTTGTCTGCTCTGTACCGCTTTTTATATCATCCTTATTTATGCCATCTTTTACATCACTCCCTTTCACATCCTTTTCTGTTACATCATTCTCTTTTATATCATCTTCTGCACCGCTTATGCCTGCACAAATCGCCACAAACTCTCTGATTAGTCCATCAAACACCGCACGGTCAAGGGGGCAAGCCAAGCCAAACCGACCCAAAAACGCACCGACCTGTGACGGCTGTTTTTGATAAATACCAAAGGCAAAAGGACTGGCAAGGGCGAGCATGGCAAGCTCGCTATCACTGGGGCAAAAATCAGACATGGCAACTCACTAGATTTGTTGATTTGGGATTTATTGATTGATGATTTTTGCTTATTTTACACCAAATTTAAAAATTTACGCTATAATATCCAAAAAACAACCCATCATCATCATGGCACACACCCTACTACTCATCACCAAAAGCCCCCACGACCGCCAAGGCAAAGAAGCCCTAACGACCGCCACCACGCTACTAGACAATGGCGAGCGTGTTTCGGTGTTTTTCTACGGTGACGGGGCATACACTGCCAATCGCCTAGCGTGGCAAAGTGCGGACGTGCCTGATGTCGCTCGCCTGTGGGTCGCCCTTGCCAAGCGATATCATCTTGATTTGCCTGTCTGTATCAGCACCGCTTTGGCACGGGGTATCAGTGACGCCGATAACGCCAGTCGTCATGGCTTGGACGGTGAGAACATCCTACCCCCATTTCGCTTGGTCGGACTCTCTGAGTTGGCACTACACATCGATGATGACACCCAACTGGTGCAGTTTTAACCATGAATATTCTAATCAAACTTGCCAGTGATAACGAACTCATCGCTTATGAAGCACTCGCCCTTGCCTTTGTACTGGCGACCTTTGACCATGATGTCACGCTGTTTGTGAGCACGCCCACCCATCTACTGCTTGGCGACCCTGACAGTCGTATATACGGCATGATACAGTCGCTTGATTTGTACGACATAGACAAGGCATGGCATGGCTTTACTGATGAGCAGATGGCACGACTTGATGATGACATTCGGCACGCCCTAGCTGATGAGCGGTGCGTGTTCGATGATAAACGTGCGTTGTTTGACAGCGTGCTTGAATTTTAATCATACAACCTACCCCATGACCATGACCGACACCACAACCCCATCGCCTAATGAGCTAACCTTGGACGCTGACGGGCATTTGACCGATCACACCCTTTGGACACCTGCCATCGCCCAACACCTTGCTGATACCTTGGATATACAGCTAACGGACGTACATTATCGCATACTGGCACAGGTGCGGGCATTTTTTGACAAATACCATCACAGCCCTGCCACTCGCCCACTCATCAAGCATCTATCCATCGCCCTGCCCGATGATGAGATTAACAACGCCAAACTCCAACAGTTCTTTAACACAGGACTGGTCGCACGTCACGTTAATCGCTTGGCAGGACTGCCCAAACCGCCCAATTGTTTATAGATGATTGATTAAAATGTGCATGTTCTTTATTTAGACAAATTTAGACAATCCAAAATTTATAAATAAACCACTTTTTGCAAGGTTTGATTACATTTTATTACAGTAAAATGATGAATATTTAGATAATATAAGTTTTGAGAGTTTTTCTCACCCATTTTTTAACTAGGAGTTATCTTATGAAAAAGCTACTTGTTGTTGCCCTAGCTGGCATGTTCGTTCTAACAGGTTGCAACACCATCAAAGGTTTTGGCAAAGATGTTTCAAAAACTGGTGAAGCTGTTACTGGCAGTGCCCAAAAAGTTCAAAACAAAATCTAACCGATGCCCATCAAACAAGCCCAGTCTACACCAAGATTGGGCTTGTTTTTGTGTTTAATTTAAATTTGATTTAGCTTAATTTCAGTTCAACTTCGCTTTATCCGCATGGCATTTGCCACAACAAACAGACTGGACAAACTCATGCCAATGGCGGCAAGCCAAGGCGGTACATAGCCCATACCTGCTGGCACTAGGATAAGCGTGTTATACACCAACGCCCACCGCAGATTTTGGCGGATGATTTGGTGAGTTTTTATTGACAGATTGATGGTATGATTGATGATGGATAATCTGCCATCAAGCAGTACACCATCTGCCGACACCTGAGCCAAATCGCTCGCCCCTGCCATCGCCACCGACACGTTGGATGCACCAAGCACAGGGGCGTCATTGATGCCGTCTCCCACCATCAGCACGGTATGTCCGTCTTTTTGTAGCTCTTTGATATGATTGACTTTATCGGTTGGCGATAGACCATGATAAGCGTGTTCTATGCCGAGCGTTTGGGCGACTGTCAAGGCGTTGTCGCTTGGGTCGCCTGTTAGCATGAGTGGGGTAATGCCTTGTTTTTTTAGGTTGTCTATCGTCTGCTTGGCGTCCGTGCGTACCACGTCATTAAAATAAAAACGTGCCACCATGTCCCAACTCTCGCCTGCCTTAACCGACAACGCCACCGACATATTCGCCCCAAAGGTATCGAGCCGTTCGACTATCACATGACCGCCACCGCCATTTAACACAAATCCGTCATGCCCGATACGATACCACACCCCGTCCACACAGCCTTCCACGCCCCCTGCCGTGTGGTGCGTGGCGTTTTGTACTTTTGGCAAATGCAAACCGTGAGCGGACGTCAGGATAGCCCGTGCCACAGGGTGCTTTGAGCCGACTTCTAAGCTTGCCCCAACTTTTAGCCAATGCGTTTTGTCATGGGTGGTATAATCCACATGCAGTAGGTTGGCTTGCCCGACCGTGAGCGTGCCTGTTTTGTCAAATGCCACATGGCTGACTTCCGACAGGCTTTGAATGGTATGCCCCCGAGTCGCCAAAAAGCCCAAACTTGCCAGTCGGTTGGTCGCCATGGTCAAGGCAATGGGCGTAGCAAGGCTCAACGCACACGGACACGTCGCCACCAGTACCGCCACCGTTGCCCATAGGGCTTGGGTTTTATCCACAAACAGCCAAATGACAAAAATCAGTACCGACAATACCAGTACCCGAGCGACAAACCACCGTGCCATGCGGTCAGCGTCTTGGGCGATTTGTGGTTTTTCGCTCATCGCACGGTTCATCAGGCGGTCTATGAGTGCCATTTGACTGTCGTCCGTTTGGGCGGTTACAAGCATGACAAAAGGCTGTGCGTCATTTTGTGAACCACCTGCCAACGTGTCGCCTTGTTTTTTGACAATCAAATCACTCTCGCCTGTCAAAAGACTCTGCGACACCGTGGCAGACTCCGACAACAGCACGCCATCACAGGCGATTTGTTGCCCTGCCTCTACCCAAATAACATCGCCGACCGTTAGGGCTTGGGCAAGCACTTTACCATCGTCCGCCACGTCATGGCTGGCATGAGCATTTCGCCAGTCTTTGATGAGTTCGTTATCCAATGAACCATTGGCAAATTCTGCAATGAGTTCGTCCGAATGCCCAAGCCGTTTGATAAGCACAGGCTCAATCACGACCAAATCGCTTGCCATGTTGGACGCTTTTAACCGTGCGTTTTGCTCAATGTAGCGACCGGCGAGCAAAAAGAAAATAAACATGGATACTGAGTCAAAATACGTCTCGCCTGATTGGGTCAGCGTGGCGTATAGGCTTGCCCCAAAGGTTACGATAAGGGCGATAGAGACAGGCACGTCCATATTGACCTGCCGAGCCTTTATGGCGTTATAAGCGGAACGAAAAAATGGTACGCCTGCATAAAAAATGACAGGCATGGTAACAAACAACGCCACCGCCCTTAGAAAATGACGATGTTCGTCCGCCATGCCCGAATAATCGCCAAAATACAGCCCAATAGAAAACATCATCGCCTGCATCGCCCCGACCGCCGCCACGCCCAGACGGATAAGCATTTGCTTGTTTTGGCGTTTCATCATCGCTTCATGCGTGTCCTGTCGATACGGACGAGCGTCATAGCCGACCGAATGCACCGCCCCCAAAATATCGCCAATACTGCAACGGCTCTCATCCCAGTTTACACGCATACGCTGTTGGGTGAGATTAACCTGACACGCTCGCACCCCGTCCAGACCACGCAGGCGTGTCTCTATAAGCCATGTACACGCTGTGCAACGCAAATCTGTCACCGACAGCTCTGCTGTGCTAGCACCATCTTCACGATAGACGAATTGGGCTTTGACATCGTCATGATTATAAGCGTCAAAATTGGCAAGCGGTAGTGGTGCGGTCGGACTTATCTCACGGCGGTCAAGATAATACTGTGATAACCCAAGCTCTACAATGCTCTCTGAGGCAAGCTGACAACCCAAACAGCACATCGGGCGTGGCTTATCAAAAATCACGGTAAAAAACGGCTCACTGGGCAACTTCTCGCCACAATGAAAACAATGCCCGTCAGGGGGCAACACTAGGCTGGTGTCAATAGGGTCTTGAGGGGTGTCGGTCATGGCGTGTCATGCGTGCAAAAGTGGTATTATAACATGGCTTGGGTAGAATGGGTGGAGCAGGGTGTGGCAAGCTCATTGCTTTTTAAATTTGACATCAGCTAACAAAATTGAATTTTGCCACAAAAACCGTAGCACTTTTTCATTTTGTAGAGTGTATCAAGCTTTGGAACGTACAAACCCGCCAACGTGGTGAAATGGTCATCACTTTTTATCATAAAATTGGTTTGATTGGCAAGAGTGGTAATCGCCAATCAACGATACAACCCCAAACCAACATCTACATCAAAGCAATTATTAACTGAAAAACCTTTATTTACAACCCGTTAGATCTAGAATAGAATAACAGTCATTCTTACTTTAATTTTTAGCAAAATTTGGAGAACCCCATGCTAGAAAATGGCTTTGTACTATTAACCACCCCCACCTTTGACAACCATCAGTTTTTACAAAACTTACAAACAGACTGGCAACTTCCTATTCACAACCCTGAACCACAAGAGGGTTCACTTACCTTCTTGGTCGGAGACTTTTTATGTGCCATCGCCCTAATGCCCGCCCCCATTCCTAATGATGAGGCGGTACATCAGGCTCACGGCAATTACTTTTGTGATGATGCTGTGCAGATTGCCGAGGCTCATCAGGCTCATCTTATGGTAACGGTTATGACTCAAGAAGACAACACCGAACTACAAGGGATGAAACTATATACCAAGCTCATCAGCACCGCCTTATCACAAACGAACGCCACAGGGGTTTATACATCAGGGACGGTATTTAGCAAAGGCTTTTACCAAACAGTTGCTACTCAATACCTATCCAAAGATGAAATACCTGCCATGATTTGGGTCTTTATCCGCTTAGGGCAAACCGAAAACGGCAATCAGCTCTACACCATAGGCATGAACAAATTTAATAAAGACGAGATGGAAATTCTAAACAGCTCCCTACCCATGCAAACCCTACACACATCTCTACTAAGTATGTGTAGTTATATCATCACTGCCAATCTAACCCTAAAAGATGGCGAGACTGTAGGCTTTAGCGAAACCCCAAAATGGCAGATTGAACGCTCAAAGAGCGTCTATGCAGACAGCGATATGTCATTGAAGATTGAGGTTGTGTAGAAATTGTTATTTCACAAACCAAACAAATATTTGGTTTATGAAATATTTTAAAATAGAGAAATTTAAATTTTAGGAGATAGTTATGTCAAATTATGTGTGGTTGTATGAGTATCGTAGCTTTTCCATAGCGAATACTTATGGAATTGTGGTGAAAACAGTTGAATTTGATGGGTCAGAAATTTTTTTTCTTGAAGAGAAAAAAATATGGTACACTAGATTCTTTGGAAGAAAGTAAGTTGGAGTTGTTAGACAAGATACATCTAGATTTTGATGACACTTGGCACGATTACGAATATTTAGAACATTTGCCAGTTAAATTATTTAAAGAACCTGATATAAATTATAGTAATTTACCAAAAGAAAACGAAATATTCTTTAGAATTACCAACGGATATTTAATAATTAATGAAAAACTATACGATGTTATTTCCCAATTCAATCTAGGAAAAACCCATTTTAGTCAAGTACACATTTACAACATTGAGACTAAAGAGCAGCTTTCCGATGTGCCTTATTATTTTATCAATATTGCTGAAAAAAGAGATTATTTAGATGTTGATAATAGTAAAGGTTTGGGGGTTAGTATGTATAACCCACAATGGAAACAACGATTTATCGGTATATCAGAAGATGATGATATTAAATTATCTCATGCTTGCTTGGCAGATGATATAGATTTATGGCATGAACCGATACTACTTAAATCATTATTTTTTTCGGACAGATTAGCTAATGCGTTGCTTGATTCAGGATTTACCAAAGAACAACTTGGCTTAATTCGTTGTATAATTCAATAATTTTTTACTTTTTAATTTAGGAGCTTTAAAATGGCAGGCGAAACTTTAGGCTTTCAAGTTCATCATGTTTTTCCAACTGACTTTTTTAAGAATAACTCTAAATTAGTTGATGATTTGAATAGAGTGATGGGCGATAGCCTTATTACCAAAGATGATTATAGCAATCGCATTAATCTGTTTAACAATCAAGAAATGGCGGATGTAATGAAATCTTTTTATGCCAGTCAAAATGGTATGATGAAAGTAGCTGATAGCTTTGGTTCTGTTATGCATAAAGGCTCCGAAAATAATCATTTGGATTATAATAAATTTATAAAAGAATCTATTGAAAAAATTCTAAACATGAATTCTGATGATAGCACCAAAAAATACCTAATTCTTGATTTGCACAAAAAAGTCTCTCACGTCTTAAAAGTAGGCGATATGGATTTGAAAGGTGATATTTATTATTACGATGAAAAACTATCTAATAAATTGGTAGATGTAGATGATTTAGCTGTATTAGATAAGAATGGATTTTATAAATTTAATTCAAATTCGGAAGCTGTCAAGGTTTTACAAACCTATGAAAAATCCTATAACAGAACTTCTATGGTTAGCAATGAAACTGTTGTTAAAGAAGACTTTAACAAAGCAATTGCCGAAATTGACTTAAGTTCAAAAGTCTATGATGTGCCCTATTCTCAAATCACCATAAATAGCATTAAAGAATGCCTTAGCAAAAAATGATACAAATATTATGCGTAGAGCATTGGGGTAAATGGTTTATGATGAAGCTGATAAAGCCCATCTCATCGTAACCAAAACAGTCATTAAACAATTTCAAGAAATGGCTGATGATGACCCTAATAAAGAATTTTTGGCAGATAAGATTGTCAAAAATCCAAATGTTCCACAAGAAATCAAAAATGAAGCAGTAAAACATTTGCAAAATGTTAGTATATTGCAAGATACGATTGTAAAGAATGGTTTTGGTTCTGGTTTTGATGGTTTGGCAGAAATACAAAATATTAAGGATATCAATCTTGAATTTGCAAAAAGATTGATAAAAGAGGCGAATTTTTCCCAAAGATTTAATAGACTTCTTTCCAAACCCCGATTTTTGTGGATTTTTAAAAACTTCAACCCCAATACTTATAAAGGTTTATTTTTAGTTTGGAAAGAGATTTAATATTGCCGCCAATGTAACTGATTTTTTAAATCATATCTATGATAGCTTTATTGAAGGATGGAAAACGGGGAATTGGGATAAATTTAGGGATGATATTGCCGAGTATGGGCAGGAGATGGTTCTAAGCATTGTTGTGGGCTATGTGGTTATTACTGGCTTAACGGCGATGGCTGCGGCAGGCGTTGTTGGTGCAGAAGCTGCATTAGTTGCTCTTGCTGTGGCGGGTGTGGCAGCAACTCTGTATGGTGTTTATGAGCTTTATCAAAAAGTTCGAGATACTGATTTTAATGAACTTATTGATATTACAAAACAAAATTTTAAAGAACTCTTCGAGAATAATAAGGATTGGTTGAATAAGCAATATAACGATGTTATTAAAGGGTTTGCAGATGTTTTAAATCAATTTACAGCTTGGGGAGAGCAAGGCAGTCTTCAACCATTGCTTTTAGCGTATAAGGATACTATAGAGCAAAGTAAAGGTGCGATAGATTTTAAATATATTAAAACGCAAATTGAAAAAGATAATCAACTTGCAGGCACAGAAGAAGATGACATTTTAAGTGCCAAGACATCTAAAAAAGGTGTGGTTGCATATGGCGATAAAGGAGCGGATAGTATTATTGGTAGCCAGTATCAAGATATTTTGTTTGGTGGTGAAGGTAATGACCGTTTATATGGTGAACAAGCTAATGATACTTTGATTGGTGGACTTGGCAACGACACCCTAAACGGCGGTGAAGGCAATGACACTTTAATTGATGAAAGTGGCAATGAAACGTACGATTTTATCGGCGATTTTGGACACGACACGATTTACGACCAAGACGGTAGTGGTGTAATCAAGATTAACTATTTAACTTTAAAAGCGACTAAAAAAGTTACAGATGGTAGTTGGGAAACATCACATCAAGACTATGTGATTACGGTTTCAAAAACACAAGAAAATACGGAAGGCTATTATAGTAGACTTCTTTCCAAACCCCGATTTTTGTGGATTTTTAAAAACTTCAACCCCAATACTTATAAGGGTTTATTTTTAGTTTGGAAAGAGATTTAATGATGACAGTCCTTACCGCCCACGCCCAGACGAATCCCCCACCCAAGGCTACATAAAAAAATACTACGACCCCATCATCCTAGACCTAGATGGTAATGGTGTGGGTACGGTGTCTAAGTTTGGCGTGCTATTTATGATGAGCGGGGGAGCGATGTTTGACCATGATGGGGATGGTATCGCTATACAGGCAGGGTGGGTGGCAGTGAATGATGAATGGTGGGAGATGGTGGTGTAGGGGTGGTATTTTTGAAATTTGTGTTGGGTATTTGTTTGTAGAAACGAGAATTTTTTTGTGATAGTATTAACGCAAACTATAATACGGATTGAAAATTTGTGAAAAATAATGATTTAAAATTTCAAGACATAACCATTGTATTTATGCAAGAACTATCTCCATTTAAAGATAATTATGTTTATATTTTATTATTAATGATTGTTTTGTCAATAGTTGTATATTTATTTTTTGGAGAAAATTATTCTGGTATTTTGCCTTTTTCTAAAATAATGGAAACGGGTGTTTTTTCCAAAATAATAAATGATTTTCTGACAATCTTTAATATATTGACAGTTGTTGCTATGCTATTTAGATATATGTTTAAAACTTTATCTTATCGCACTAGTCAACTGATGAAAAAATACACATTGTTATGTCGTGAGAAACTACCATTATATCAACATCACACACCTAGTAGAATAAAAACCGAAATGTTTGTATTTCAGGCATTCTTATGTTCAGCAATTCTATTTTGGTTTTCGATATTAATTTTTCACGATGAAAGAAAAAGCTTGTTATACGAGCTTTTTCTTTCACATTTTATTTTAGTCTTATTATTCATGAGTTTTATGCATTATGCAGTTTATTACTTAACTCTTATGAATATTGTTTTTTGGGAGCAAAGAAAGTATGTCATGTAAAAGAAAATTAACTGGTCATCAAGTTGCTGAAACTGGTTACTTTAATAGTCTAAATGGTATCATCTCCAGAATTGACTATCAAACTGGTAATAAAAGTCAAACCCTTCTTTGGGGAAAGGTTGGTAATTATTATAGTTTAGCAAGGGCTGGGGAGCTTTTTGTTTCAGGAAATCATGAGAAAGGAAATCAGGCTTTGATGTCTTTTGGGGCGGGCTGGACTGCAGGTGAATTGACGGCAATGGGTGTCGCTAGGTTTGCTTTGGTAGGTGCTGCAGGAACTGCTTCTTGGCCTGCTATATTGGCAGGTATAGTTGTTGGTTCGGCAGTATCAATAGCTATTGATTACTATTTTTCAAATAAAGATTGCGACCCAGACCCCACCGAACCCTACCGCCCACGCCCTACCGAATCCCCCACCCAAGGCTACATAAAAAAAATACTACGACCCCATCATCCTAGACTTAGATGGTAATAATGGTGTGGGTACGGTGTCTAAGTTTGGCGTGCTATTTATGATGAATGGGGGAGCGATGTTTGACCATGATGGGGTAGCGACAGCGACAGAGCGTATGGCGGTCAATGATGAATGGTGGGAGATGGTGGTGTGACATATTTTTTGGAGATGTTCTTATGAATGAGCATTATAGTTTTTCAAGATTAGCAAAAAAAATTCTAGTAAAACCTAAGTTTTTTTTTCTGCTAATTCCCATAATATCACTTTGTTTATTATTGTTTACCCCTAACCAATACAATGGGTTTACTACTCACTCAAAATCTCTATATGGAGAATATGAAGGTTTAAGACTGGCTGTAGATTTTATCTACATCATTGTATTTTTGACTATTCTTTATGTGCAAATAAGATATTTATTTGTTAAAAATGAGGTTAAGTATTATTGGAAGCATGGATTGTCTAAAATATTTCAGATGAATGGCAATCCTAAGGTTTTGTCTTTTATATTTTATTTGTTGTCCTTTGTGTTTCTAACAACAGCCTTTATGAGTTCAGCAAATCCAAATAGATATCTTTTACCTGTAAGCTCAGAAAAAGATATCTTGGTATTTATTCAATATTTTTTTTATATTTTTTTAATTTATTATCCGCAATTAATATTTTCATTAATTGCCCTGCTACCTAAGGAGAGCTAAGATGACTTGCAACAATAAACACGACATTCCCGAATATGTTGGTGCAATGGCAGAAGTTAATGACACCTTTAAAGATATAATCTTTAAGCAAGCTAATGCTGAAGGTAAATTTTTAAAGCTAGGAAGTGCATTAAATGTACTGCAAGCTGGGGTTCATGCCAAGCATGGTGAATGGGAAAATTTTTTTCAAGACATAGGAGTTTGGGCTGCAACCGCTGCTCTGTCAGCTGCTATAGCACCTATGGGCATTCCTGCAATCATTGGGACTGCGGTACTATCTTTTGGTTTTGGATTGAGTTTGAATTATATGATTGATAAACTTCAGTGTCCTGACCCAGACCCCACCGAACCCTACCGCCCACGCCCAGACGAATCCCCCACCCAAGGCTACATAAAAAAATACTACGACCCCATCATCCTAGACCTAGATGGTAATGGTGTGGGTACGGTGTCTAAGTTTGGCGTGCTATTTATGATGAGTGGGGGAGCGATGTTTGACCATGATGGTAATGGTATCGCTACACAGGCAGGGTGGGTAGCGGTGAATGATGAATGGTGGGAGATGGTGGTGTAGGGACGGTATTTTTGAAATTTATGTTGGGTATTTGTTTGTATATTGTTAGGTTTTGTTGTGATACAATTAAGCCGATTCTGTAGGCTTTAATGTCTCAACAAAACAAGGTTTTGCAGAAAGTCTATTAATTACTTTTATTTTATTTAAATCATGGTTTCATATTCTACAAAAGCAACTTGGTTAGTATCAAAAGAGATAGCACCTTTTGGCGGATTCTATATTTTTTCTTATATCTTAGTTATTTTTTCATCAATATTTTTAAATCTTATTTTTGCTATAGATTATGGTGGTTTTTTTAATTGGTCTCAGACGATTGATGCAAACTCTGTGGTTAGAATGACACACGATTTTATTGTTTTGTATTTAATATTTAGTTATATTTGGTGTTTTTTTAAATATATATTCACAAACTTATCTGATTCAACAAATGATATTATTCGCTTATCTTTTGAGGAATTTTTTGATAATATGAAAATTTATCAAAACCTCAATTCATATCAATATCATTTTGTGTTGTTATTGCTATCAATATTATCCTTGAGTGTAGCAATATTGATTCTGCATTTATTCACTATGGAACATGGTGGTTCACACACTAGAGTGGGTCGTATGTTTGGTAGCGGTTCTTTTCAAGCCATTATATATACTGGCTTAATGAATCTAGCTATGTTTTTTGTTTTTATTTATTCATTTGTAATATGGGAGCAAAGAAATTATGTCTCAGAATAACTGTGAGACCCCTTGGGGTCAAACACTGGCTTGGAATGCAGCGAACAGCTTTGTTGGTGCAATCGATGAAGCTCTTAACAAAAAGAGTCTTATTATTGGACTTGGCAAGGTTGGTAATGTGTATTCAATCGGAACTATGCTTGCCAAAGCGATGACTGGCGACCATCAAGGAGCTCATGAAACAGGAGCTTCTTTTATTGGAGGTTTTGTTGCTGGCGCAGTAGTTACGGCTCTCATGGGTTCGGCATTAATCCCCACTCTAATCTCTATCGGTACAGCAACCTATGTTAGTTATAGAATAGATGATTATTATAACCAAAAACGTTGCGAAAAAAGAGATGAATCCGAACCCTATCGCCCACGCCCCGACGAATCCCCCACTCAAGGCTACATAAAAAAATACTACGACCCCATCATCCTAGACTTAGATGGTAATGGTGTGGGTACAGCCTCTAAATTCGGTTATCATGGAGCGATGTTTGACCATGACGGTGATGGGGTAGCGACAGCGACAGGGTGGGTGGATAAGTCCGATGGGCTGCTTGTCCGTGATGTCAATGGCGATGGTAAGATTAATGATGGCTCAGAGCTGTTTGGGGATAATACACGCCTTGATAATGGTGAACTTGCCACAAGTGGCATGGAGGCACTTGCCGACCTTGATGATAATGGTGATGGCGTGATTGATGCCAATGACAAGGCATTTGCCCAATTAAAAGTATGGCAAGATAAAAACGGCGATGGCATTAGTAGTGATGATGAACTTATGAGTCTGGCAGAGCTTGGCATTGAAAAGATTGACCTAAACAATAAAGAGACTGTTAATAAAGAGGTTGATGGCGGTATTATCAAAGAGCAAGCAACATTTATAAAAACAGATGGCTCCATCCATACCTTAGCTGATGTCAACTTTGATGCGGACAGCATTCATACTCGCCATCTAAATAAAGTAGAGCTAAGCGATGAAGTCAAAGCTCTACCGGGTGTCTATGGCATGGGTAGACTGGCTGACATACAGCAGGCGGCGATGAAGTCTGATGAGCTGGCTGATATATTAGGAAAATATGCCAGTGCCACAAGCCGAACAGCACAAAAAGCCATGCTTGATAAACTCATGACCGCATGGGCAAAAACCGACCCATCATATCAAGATTCAGACATTTTAATCATGAAACAGCAAAACATCAGATGGACACAAAGCAGTCAAGACGACAAGAATGCTGTTGAAGTTTTGTTAAGACCAAACGAAGCATTGCCCGCCCACATCACTCATTACACCCCACCAACAACAGCGAATGATGAACTAAAAGCCAAAGTTAAGTTTATTGATGCCATTATGGGCATATCGCCTACCAAACATTTGTATGAAATTAATCGCAGTCAAACCAAAATCTTTGAAGATAAATACAACGAAGTCAAGGACAGACTCTATCACAATCTACTTAATCAAACCATCTTAAAACCCTACCTAGAAGCCATCGATGTATATACCAATGGCAAAGAAATGGTGATGGATTTTGGCAAATTTGAATCCATGCTATTATCCAAATATCAAACTCACCCATTAGAAGCCTTGGAGGACTTAAAGGATTTAATCAAGTTAAATGGCGGTGTTCTTGAAGTGGGTGGTTATGAAAAAGCGTTTGCACTACTCCAAGAATGGCGAGATGAGTTGTCTGACAAACACAATCTCAAAGAGTATGTTGATAAGATGTTTGCAGACTTTGATATTGCCCATGCAGACAAATCAAAACTCAATAACATCATCAGTCTAGATGATAAAGATGATAAAACCTACAATGCCAATGCCAGCAATGACATCATTATAATCAACGCCAAAACTGGAAAAACGGTTCATGGCGGTCATGGCGATGATGTGATTGTGTCTGGCGTAGGAGATGATTATCTATCAGGGGGCGATGGTCGCAACACTTATGTCTTTAGCAAAAACTGGGGTAAAGATTTTGTGCATTATGACAATACAGGCGATGGTTATGACAAACTTGTCTTTACAGGTGGCAACCATGCAGACTTTGATTTTTATCGCCAAAACAGCAATCTTATTGTCAAGTCAGGCGATAATCAGCTAACTTTGTTGGGTGTAATGGATGCACATTCCACCAAAGAAGTTTATTTTAAATTTGATGATAAAATAATTTTACTCACAGAGATTTTGAAAGAGCCGATACAAAACCTACCAGTATCACAAAGCGATATTTACATCAACGGATGGCGTGGCTCTGACATTCTAAACGGCAACGCAAACAATAATCAGCTCTTCGGCTTTGATGGTCATGATGTGCTTATCGGCGGTACTGGCAATGACATTCTAACAGGCGGTGCTGGCATAGACAGTTACCATTTCTCTTTGGGAGATGGTATTGATACGATTATTGAAGAAGATTATTCAAAAGAAGCAAGTCATATTGTCTTTGATGACGTTGTTTCTGATAAGATTGGACAGGTGATTTTTAATGGTAATGACTTGGTTATTCACTATGGCGATGATGACAAAATTATCCTAAAAAGCTATCTAAATAATAGCAATAACGCTAAGTTAAGTATCGGCTTTGCTGATGATAGCGTTTGGTATCATGAGGATTTGATGTCTAAGGTGGTTTTTGTGGGCGGTGATACCCATGATGTTATCACAGGGACACTAGACAACCATCTTAACATCATCAAAGGTTTATCTGGCAATGATACTCTGCGTGGCAATCTCCATGCCATCAATCACATCTATGGTGGGCATGGGTCTGATACCATTTATGGCGGTAGCAACCATGACATTATTCATGGAGGTGATGATAACGACACTTTGCATGGCAATGGTGGCAATGATATGCTGCATGGCAATTTGGGCAATGATTTTCTTTATGGTGGTGAAGGTAACGACATCTTGGAGGGCGATGCAGGGCATGACACCTTATATGGTGATGAAGGTGATGACATACTGATTGGTGGTGATGGCAACGACTGGCTAGAAGGCGGAGCAGGTGCCGACACTCTCATCGGCGGTCTTGGCGATGATACTTACATTGTTGATGAATTTGACACCTATTTGGAAGAAGGCAAAGACTTAGAGGGTGGGTATGACACCATTCACATCGCCTCTGATTTTGATTTGTCCAGCAACAACTTTGAGGCGGCAACCTTGCTAGGCGATGGTGATTTTAGTGTTATTGGTGATGAGTTTGATAACATTATCACAGCGAATGGGGGCAACAATCATTTGACTGGTGGTTTGGGTAATGATACCATTCATGGCAATGCAGGTGATGACATGATTTATGGTGATGAAGGCAATGACACCCTTGATGGCGGTGATGGGGATGATTATTTGGATGGTGGCACAGGCATTGATGAAATGATTGGTGGCAATGGCAACGACTACTACATCCTTGACAACGAATTTGATACTGTCATTGAGCATTTTGCTGCTGATAGTGGCACAGACACCCTAGAACAACACATTGACCGTTCTTTCTATAACTTTGACGAGTTTGGTAATCCCATTAAAACAGGTTCTTATCATCAGCTCTTTGACAATGTAGAAAACCTTATCTTAAAAAGCACAGCCAAAACCGCCTTTGGTAATGCCCTTGACAACATCATCACACTAAACAACAAAGACAACTTTGTGAACGCTCTGTCAGGCAACGACACCATCATCTATCAAAAAGGCGGTGGGCGTGACACCATTCTAAGCACTGACAGCTTAGAGAGCAAAGACACTTTGGCGATTCATGGCTATGATTTGTCAGAGGCGATGTTTGTGCGTGTAACCAACACAGCAAGCAATCATGACATGCTCCAAATTCGCTTTAAGGGCACAAACGACCAAATCACGCTCATAGACTACTTTGCAGAGCAGGTAGACGGCTTTGACAATCGCATGGATGAAATTACCTTTACAAAAGGTGGTAATACTACCACGCTATCTCAAAGCGAATTTGAGGCAAAAATATTTGCCCAGACCAATAACCACACCCCTTGGGTGAACAAACATCCAAGACCCATCAAAGGTGAGATTGGCAAAGCCCTATCCATTACCTTTGATAAAGACACCATCAAAGACGTGGATGTTTATGACAGCGAGCTGTCTTATCGTCTCACACTTGCCAACATGGGGGCTGATGGACAGTACGAGCCACTACCTGATTGGCTAAACTTTGACCCCAGCACACTCACCTTAACAGGCACGCCACCTAAAGGGACGGCAGGCAATCTTCAATTCATCTTATGGGGTGAAGACAGCTTTAATCACAGTGCAGGGACGTATATCAACCTTAGCATTGCTAGTGCCACAGTGGATAAGCCAGCAAAGACACCTCCATTGGCCCCTGTTGCCGTCGGTGATACCATAAAAGACACCCAAGGCAATGACACCCTAAGAGGCACGACCGCCGATAATACTTTTGTCTACACAAAAGGCGTTGACACCATCATTGATAAAGGTGGTAATGACACGTTGGTGTTTGGTAATGGTATTACCTTTAATCAGGTAGGTTCTGGTCTTTTGATGTCAGGCAATGATTTGATACTGCGAGTAAACGGTAGCACCACCAATCAAGTAACACTAAAAGACTTCTTTGGCAGTGCCGACAGCGTTATCGAGACCATCAAGTTTGAGACAGGCGGTCAGATTGATTACAAGAGAATCTATGAGCTTTTTGGCAAAGAAGTACCAACAAAGTCCGATGAATCAGCTCTGCCACCTGCCGTAAGTCCAGATGTCCATGATGATGCACCACTAACCATCTCAAAAGACAATCACATCATCGCAGATGCTCGTGCCAACAAGCTTTATGGCACAGACGGTCATGACCAATTACAGGGCTTAGCAGGGGCAGACACCTTAGATGGCAAAGCAGGACATGACATTCTCATCGGTGGCAGTGGCAATGATATTCTGATCGGTGGCAGTGGCAATGACCTATACTACTTCACCAAAGACTTTGGCAAAGATACCATCGTTAATACAGGCGGTGGCTATGACAACATCTACTTTGATGGCATAAGCTTTAACCAAGTTGGCAGGGCTCTTACCAAGATGAATGATGACCTTATTCTAAAAGTATCTGGAAGTACCGATGAGCTGACCATCAAAGACTTCTTTACAGGAGGCGATAATGCTGATATTAATATCAGCTTTGCTGATGGCGGTAGCATTAGTGCCACAGAGCTGCTCGGTCTGTTCAAGTCAAGTAAAACCGCCACTCATACAGACATTGACGGCTTTCACAAAGCACTTGATGTGTCTTTGGCACTAATGGAGGAGTTTAAGACTCTCACCACAGAGAGTGGCACGACAATTATTTAAGCTTGGCTTTATTTGTGTTTTATCTTACGTCCTCAAATTTAGGTTTGGGGGCGTTTTATTTGGATTGTTTGGGGTGGTGTTTTGCAGTTGGTTAATGCACCCAACCCAAATCCATGAATTTTTTATGGAAAAAACATAGAAAACACAAAAACCAATTTAAAAATGGTAAAATTTGTGTATAATCTAATCCACTTATCATTTAGATTAAAAGTATCAATAACTCACCCAAGGATACGTTATGCCCAAAATACCCAAAATATCTAAGCCATTCCCCAAAGCACTAAGCCTAGCCATGGCAGGTGTATTACTCTCTGCTTGCCAGTCTGCCCCCAGCACGCACAGCACCACACCCACGCCTGCCCATAACATCACGCACATTGACAAAAGCCTGTCACCATCCAAACTGGCACAGCACGACCTAGTCACGGCACTACGTCAGCACATGAATGCCGAGCGTTATGCGGTGTCCACTTATCATTATGCCGTCAAGCCCCTAGCGGTCAGCGAGATTGACAAAGACTCAGACAGTGCCTTTACCACCTTTATCAAGGTCATGGATTATAAGGACAAGGCTCACAAGACTGACGATGACACAAGCGAACCTTATATGACCATCAGCGACTATTTGGGGGATGATGGCGAGCTTGGCGACTTACCTTATCTACGCTATGATGACGAACAACATGGACTCACCCCCGATACCGTAACCCGTGTAGTCGGCATGAGCGAAGAATATCAAGCGGTGTCAGATGAGATTAGAATGTTGGCATATGAGCTAGAAAGCCATGCATTTACGTCTGCCTACATAAACATGGGTGATTTTGTCAAAGATACTGGGCGTTTTGACCAACAAGCCTTTAAAAAGTACATCAATGACTTTGACCGCTCTTTTCAAGCAAAAGCCAATGCCTTGCTTGCCACCGCCCAAGGCTACCAAAAACAAGACATCCGCCAACTACAAGCCTGTGCCACCACTTTTAAACAGGGTGCCATAAACACCGCCAAGCACATCAAAACAGCTGATGATATTACAAATCATGTCGATGAGTTATATTCATTGATAACTTCTGTAAATGCTTGCACTCATGCTGTTACTGGCGAAACACAAGCACTTCATCCTTATCATTACATCTCCAACCAAACAACCCAGCAAGAGTTACAACAACAGGCAAGTGCCAAAGAATGTGCCACTCATGCCACCACTCAAAATCAGGCTTTGATTCAGTCGGGAAAAGACTACATCAAGCATGCCGATGAATTTAATGCAGTTCATGAAGAATATATATCATGCTATGAACCGTTAGTAGAGTCTGCCATGGATGACGATGATTATTATGAAAGCCATGACCCCTACTCGGGTGTGTTCGGCTCACTTCGTGCCTATCGTGAGATGAAAGAACAAGAGCGTGAGCAGGGCAAAACAGACGTACAAAGCCGTGATTATGGGCTGTCGTCCTTGCTTGGGGGGATATTTAAAATGAACCAAACCCCTGAACAGGTCACCGCCCAAAACCTATATCAATATCAGCACCTAAGCGTCCAAGGTCTCTCCCACCATGAACCGAGTGCCAAACGCAGTCAGCATTTGTGGTCGATTGACTATGACAGTCCCACCGCCACTTATTCCATGCAACTGCCTGTGCGTGCCGACCACGCCAAAGGCGAGCTGACCGCCGATGTCTCAGCCGTCCTGCCATTGGTCGCACTCATCAGTCCCAAGCACGCCCCCCTACCCAAAGACGTGCCAGACGGCCTGATGTCCTTTGCCCTGCCTGATGAACTACAAAAACAGATACCTACTGACATAATTTATACGGCAATCACTGACGGCATCATCGCAGGCATGGACGGACTAAATGGCGAGAAGTTTACGCCCATGGACATCAGCCAAGACGTCTTTGCCAAAGAAGTCGGGGCAAGTCGTGCCATCAAGGTTGAGTTTGGTGCCAAAGAAATGGGCAAAGCCTACGCCATCATCGCCAAGCACGTCGGGCGTGATTTGCATGCTTATGTGGACAAGCACCCCGAGCATTATGCCGACAAAGTCAGCGACCACACCGACACTGACAGCAACCCCATCAGCACGCCAAACACCGTCAAATCCATCATTGATAACTTTACCATTCTAAACAGCAGTTATCGCACGGATGACGTGGGCGAACTGTTCGGGGCGGTTGAAGGAATATTGCCTTTTGCCTTGAACACGACCAGCTATGTCTATCTTGACCGCCAAGGCAACATCATCGCCACCCAGACCCTAAGCAGTCTGGACGAACACATCAGTGGCATGACCACCCAAAGCCTAAACCAAGTCCGCTATGACAAGGGGCTGTTTGACAAACACGCTTTGGCACGCCAATTTAAAGACGCCTTTACCAAAACGACCGCCGTGGACGGCGTGGCACTCATCAAGCAAGCCAAAAAAGAAAACGACCAGCAATATGAAGCACTCATGGCACGCTATGGTTATGATTATGAGTCAAGCCCATCAGATGACCACGAATGCGAAGGCGATACAGCCTGCGCAGCAGCCGAAGCGGCAACGGCAGCAGCAATGGCGGCAGAAGAAGCAAGATAACCATTTACAAGGCTTGTCCCCATTCTTGGCTTGATTTGGTTAAATTAATTGGTAAAATTGATAAAATCGGTAAAATCGGTAAAATTAGCAAAATTGCTAAAAACCAGCATTGCCATACTGAAAATTTATCTCTGACAATTTAACTTTACAAATCAATACCTTATCATCAGCCAAGATTGGGACTTATCCCGATTAATACACTCATTAAGGAAAACCATGAAAACACTACCTTATCGCACACTAAGTCTGGCTGTCGTTAGCTGTCTGATGACCGCCTGTGCCACCACACAAGCCCCACAGTCTACCACCACAAGCCACGACCATCACGCCAAAGAAGTTCTAGCCAAAGCGGTCAAATCACAACTTCGCTCATCATTTAGCTACGAGACGAATGCCTATGTCTCTAACGACATCCGCCGTCACGCCCTAAAAGACGTCACCGACAGCACGCCATCTGACGACTGCGAAGCGGTGCATGACCATGCTTATGTTCGCCTACTTCAAACTGCCGAGACGGACAATCTGTCCATCAGCGATGACAAATACCAAGCCCATCGCACCAAAATCAAAGACGACTTTTTGGCATGCCGTGATGAACAAGAACAAGCGTCTGCCTATCAGCCTTTTGACTTTGAAAATTTTTATGAACAAAGCGGACAGCTGACCCCTGATGAGCAAGAGCAGGCATTCATCCATGCCGTCAGCACTCACCTAGACACTCAGACCAGCGAGCCATCTGCCCGCCCTGCCACACCCCTAGACGCCAAAAAAGCCGAGCTATTGCACGAATATCTCATCACCCCATCTGGCGTGCGTGTGGTCGGCAGTTATCAGCCCCTACAAGGCAAGTTTACCGCCTTACCCATGCTAGACTACACCGCCAAAAACCTGCACATGTCCATCAATCAGCCCCTATACATCGACCTAAAAGCAGGGGGTATTTATCTGTGGGCAGATAACTTTGCTCTACTAAACAGCGAACTGCTTGATGCCAAACTGGGCGACAGCTGGCAAGGCAAATGGCTGTACATCCCCATCAATGACGGCAGTCTGCCCGAGAGCTTTACCCGTGATTTGGTCAAAGCCTACCTAAACGCCAAAAAAGAGAGCTTTATGGCACTGCCCCAAGACGGCTTTGTCATGGCAGGGGCAGATGAGCTTCGCCAGTTGCCATTTATCACCAATAACCTGCCTGCCGATAAACTAACTCTTATCCAAAACACGCCCACCATCATCAAAAATAACGTCAAAGACTCTGCCAAAGCGTACAGCGACTATGTCTTTGCTGACACACTCTACCAAGAGATGACCGCCAAATATCCAACACTCACTCAGCAAATGCCCGATTTTTATGAGCGTGAGATTATTGACGGTGAGAGCGTGATTCATGTGATAAATGCCGACAGCGACACCGCCCAGACAGAGATAGAAGCAGAGACGGACGCCGCTGACGAGAGCCGTGATGACTTTGTGGTTAATAGCGAGCTACTCATGCGTGGGCTATTTTTGTATCTGCAACGGCAAATCGAGAGCTACTATGGCGAGCTACACAGTACCGATGACACGCCCCAAGAAGACCGCCCTGTCTCCAAATACGCCCCTGCCACGCATTATGGTGTCTCACACGGCAAAATCGCTTGGGTACATCAGCGTCACTATCTCAGCGATGACACGGTCGGAGCCAGATACATGGACAAGGCAGGCGTGACTGGCAGTGAACCGCTGTTTGTGGATGTCTTTACCCAAATCTTTCAAAACGCCAAACACATCAATGAGTTTGCTCGCCTGCCATCTGCCAGTCAAACGCCCAATGCCAACAACAGCGTCAATCTCTTTGCCTATCAAGATGCCCTACGAGCCAGATTCAAAGAGACGGGCGAGAAGCCACCGTTTATGGAGCATTATTCTCGTTATGCCTTGGGCAGTGCCAGTGATGACGATTATGGTTATGATGACTATGATTATGAAGATTATAGCGATGAGCTTTATGAAGATTATCTTGATGAAGATTATCTTAATGAAGATTATCTTGATGAAGACATGGATAATAACGGCAAACCAAGCGATAAATGAGTAGGGCGATTTTAATCTATATAAAAAGGGGATATAATCTATCCCCTTTTATGTATTACACCCAACCAACTTGATATTACTATACAAGGCGTGCTCAGCACGCCCCTACGTCCAGACATCATTGCATTTGTAGTAATTTTAAAGTTTCTTGGGTGTATATGTTTTATAAAGCCTTTTAAAAGGTTTGCTGATATTTAATGCGGAAACGGTCGCTGTTTGTCCGCATCTATCCACGCTTGCACCCATTCATCAGGCGGTAGGCTCACCCCATCATAGCCAAGCGATGACAACACCTGTGCGGTCGGTATGGGCTTGCCCGTCATAAAGTTAGTCACTGCCGTACGAAGCAGTGCATGACAAGTACATTTGCCCTTAACCCACATCGTCTGCTCCATGTAGAACCACTTATCATCGATGGCACATACCCGAGTTTTCATCAGCACTTTATCAAAGAGTCGCACCCGTTTACGATACTGAATGGTACTGCCTGCCACCACCAAGCCCCACCGCTTTTGTACAAGTTTTTTACCCAGACCTGTGCGAATGGCAAAGTCATTACGCCCTAGGTCAAACAACGTCAAAATCCGCCCATTGTTCATCTCAAAGAAGTTATCAATGTCATTCACATTGGCGGTAAAGCGATACTCGGTCGTGTCAGTCAGACCAAGCACCGTGCCTGACTTTTTGCTTTTGTGGTAAGCGGTTGCACTACTGATGATGTTTTGGGTTAGGCGTAAAAATGGATACATGACATACTCAGATTTTTATAAATAGATTAACGATGGGTAAAATGATAAACGATTAGCCTTTACGTTTGGCGGCAAGCATTGCTTGAATGTTTGCCAAATAGTCTGTGGCAACCTTGTTCGGGTCGGCAGACTTTTGGCGTTTGGCAGGATAATCAATGTGGTCGCTTGGCAATTCGTCCAAAAAGCGTGACGGCGTGGTCTGGCGGTACTCTTTGCCTGCCCTGCGTTTTTGGGCGTACATCAAGGTCAGCTCATGCCTTGCCCGTGTGATACCCACATACATGAGACGGCGTTCTTCTTCGACCGTCTCCGAGACGATAGAGTTACGGTGTGGCAAGATGTCTTCTTCGACCCCAATGATATACACAAAATCAAATTCAAGCCCCTTAGCCGCGTGCAGGGTCATGAGATTAACTTTGTTGGTATTTTCTTCTTCTTGCTGTTGTTCTAGCATGTCTAGTAGCACAAGCTTACGAATCACCGCTTCAATGCTTTTTTCATCATCATCTTCGGCACGGTCAATGAGTGCATGAATGGACGAGTACAAGGATTCGATGTTGTCAAGGCGGTTTTTTTCTTGTTGGGGCGTTTTGCTGTCTTCTTTGATGTAGTCAATATACCCCGTCTCCATAATCATCTGACGCACCAGTGGCATGGGGTCGGGGTTATCATAAAGCTCACGGGTATAATGCTCGATGAACTCCCCAAAACTGGCAAGGGTCGCCCCTGCCTTTGCCCCCACCGCCGATTTTAGCCCTGCATGAGAGCAGACGGACAGTAGCGATAGGCTGTGTTCTTGGGCGAACAGTCCGAGCTTTTCTAGGGTTGCCGAACCCATGCCACGCTTGGGCGTGTTGATAATCCGCAAAAATGCCGCATCATCATCAGGATTTAGAATAATCCGCAAATAACTCATGACGTCCTTAATCTCCGTGCGAGCAAAAAATGACGTACCACCCGAGAGCTTATACGGCACCTGCAATGAACGCAGTTCAGCCTCTAGCACCCGAGCCTGAAAGTTAGAGCGATACAGCACAGCATACTGCTCCCATGAGTTGTTATGTCTTAGGCGGTGCGTTACTATCTCTTTTGCCACCCGTTCCGCTTCCACCCCATCATCGGGCGAGCTTAACACACGGATTAATTCACCATGCCCTTTGTCCGACCACAGCGATTTTTCAAAAATATGCTCATTATTGGTAATCACAGCATTGGCAGACGCCAGTATGCGGTTGGTCGAGCGGTAGTTTTGTTCTAACTTGACAACGTGCAAATTGGGGAAATCCTGCTTTAATAACGCCATGTTTTCAGGCTTTGCCCCACGCCACGCATAGATAGATTGGTCATCATCGCCCACCACCGTAAACCTTGCCCGAATACCCACCAGTAGCTTGATAAGCTCATATTGGGCGGTGTTGGTGTCTTGATACTCGTCCACGAGCAGATAGCGAATGCGGTTTTGCCATTTTTCACGCACTCGCTCATTTTCTTTTAAAATGCGAGCAGGCAGGACAATCAAATCATCAAAATCCACCGCATTATACGCTCGCAAATTCCGCTCATAGAGTCCATACAGGTGAGCAAAAATCACATCTTCGGGGTCGGTCAGTGTCCGCTCGGCATCTTCGGGGGCAACTAGGTCATTTTTCCAGTCGCTAATCATCTTAATCGCCTTACCCACCATGTCCGCACGCTCCGCCCCTGATAGGTTATCACGCACCATCAGCTCGGCAAGCAGGCGTTTGCTGTCATCGGCGTCCATGATGCTAAAATTGCCTTTTAGGGGCGTGTTAATGAGTTCATACCGCAAAAACTGCAAGCCAAACTGGTGAAACGTAGACACCGTCAGCCCACGAGTTTTCTCGCTTGGCAGGAGCTTTTTGACACGCTCTTTCATCTCCCTTGCCGCCTTATTGGTAAAGGTCATTGCCGTGATACGTTCGGCAGGTGTGTTGCAGTTTTGGATAAGATGAGCGATTTTTTGGGTGATGACCGATGTCTTGCCCGACCCTGCCCCTGCCAGAACGAGCAAAGGGCCTGAAACATGGGCTAGGGCTTCTTGTTGGCGGGGGTTTAGTTGGCTCATAATCTAAATTCTTTGGGCAAATGGTTGGCTATTATAATGGATTTTGGCAAATTGGGCAAAAGTTTGTGGTAAAATACACCCTAATATTTTTATGGAAAAACTGCCATGACAACACGCCCCACACTTCTTGCCAAATCCTTATTTACCATGATGATTTTGGTCAATTCATCTTATGCCAACACCACGCCACCACAAAACAAAACCCCAAGCCAAACAGAAGCCCGACGCCAAGATGAACTCAAAGCTCAAATGGAAGCTAAAATAAGACTAGAACAACGGGCATTACAACGTGCCAACGCCCATCATCATGAGCTTATCTCCATACAAGACCCCATCACGCACAAATACGGCTATCAAGACGCACAGGGTAACGTTGTCATCAAGCCCATTTATGATGAGATTGAAAAATTTAATGGCACTTCCATGATTGTTGTCAAATCAGATTTATATGGCGTGATTAACAGGGATGGCAAAGTCATCATTGATACGGTTTATGATGACATAATAAGACAAGATTCGCATTATATCGTCAAAAAACAAGGGCTTTTTGTGAACCGCACCCCAAAAGTTAGACACACTAACCTTTGGGGTGCTTTTTATGGCA
>ERZ1023466.142-NODE-142-length-18062-cov-18.964014_pt1 | contig 18062 bp, 16 predicted proteins | sample MGYA00380530_ERZ1023466 | MGnify/ENA primary metagenome ERZ1023466 (study PRJEB33173, sample SAMEA4830336) | metagenome | study: EMG produced TPA metagenomics assembly of the PRJEB25223 data set...
ATGATATTGATCGGTTTATGGAATTAACCAAACCTGAAAAATCTTAAATTATAAAATAATCACCCAAAAGTCAATTAGCGACAAACTGAGATAAAATACGATAATTTAAGACAAATTACGATAAAATAAGGTAAAATACGATAAGTTGCGACATTTTATGGAAAATAACGATGAAATTACCCAAGCCACCCACATTATCAGAACTAGAAGCGAGTGATATTTCGTCTGTGCTTTTGAGGTATTTGTCAGAACACCCACCAACAGATGCCAAGGGGCGTTATTTGTCATGGGAGCAGTTTCGCTATCGTCACCCAACTGACAGCAAATATCGCTGGCTTGCTCAAAAACTCAACCGTCACGCCATTATGCAGTCGATGTATATTGGCGATTATCAATTCTCGTATTGCTTACCACAAAGCCTGCAAGCCAAGCTGTATTACATTGAGTATCACTATCACCAATGGCAATGGTCTATTGATACCGAAGAACTACTCTTTGAAGAGCCGATTACCAGCGCTCAGCTTGAAGGTGCATCTACCACACGCAAGGTTGCCAAAGAGTTACTCGCCAGTCGCCGTGTACCTAAGAATAAAAGCGATGTGATGATTGTCAATAATTATCACTTGATGCAAGCGGTGAAACAACGAATAAATCAACCGCTTGACATCACTATGATTTTGCAATTGCATCAAATCGCCACAGAGGGTGCGATTGACAATGATGCGATTTCGGGTGAATTTCGCCAAGATGATGATATTGTCATTGCTGATTATGATGGACAAATTGTTCACCAACCCCCCACATGGCAGACGCTACCTATATTGATGCAGGCGTATTGCGATTTTGCTAATGCCGATCATCAAGGGGATGACTTTATCCATCCGATGGTCAAAGCGATTATTCTGCATTTTCTACTCGGCTTTATTCATCCTTTTGGTGATGGCAATGGTAGAACTGCCCGAGCTTTGTTTTATTGGTCACTACAAAAATCAGGCTATACGCATTTTGATTATATCTCCATCAGTCGCTTATTGCACAAAGCACCCAAGCAGTATGCACAAAGCTATATTGATGTAGAAACTGATGAATTGGATATGACTTATTTTATTGCTTATCAGCTCACTATCATTGATCGCGCCATTAACGATTTACAGGCATTGCTATCGATTGACCAGGCGTCACAATCTATGCCAAAATCCGTACCTGCAAATCCGGCTGTTGATTATAGCAATCTTAGCATCCATCAGTATCAGCTACTCAAAAATACGCCAGCTAATCAAGTTTTGACCGCCAAAGAAGTGTCTAATGAGCTTGGCATCTCAGATAGTACCGCTCGTAAGCTACTCAATGAACTTGAGAGTATGGGATTGGCAACCACTGTGCGTAATGGTCGTGGTAAGGGGTATTTGTTGGTGCGGCAGGATTGATGTGATAAACTCCACACCTAGATATGAAGTTTAGTATAGCAGGCAGGTGTAGATCTTAAATAACTACACAAGCTCTGCTGAAAACAAATCACTTTGACAAAAAAAAGCTAGTCAAACAAGCAGATTAACAAGCTAAAAACCATATTCGTAAGTTTTGTGATGCCAATACCACCTAATGCCGTCAGAATTTGGGGGTGGTTATAATGATTTAATGGAGCATTGGCGAAACGACCTAAAAGACCTAGCCAAGGTAGTAAACTTTACTAACATCCAAGAGCTTTTGGATAGATAGCATGAATATTGATGACATTGTAAAAGTAGTAATTGATGATATCAACTTAGCCAACCATGCAGTAAAAGTAATTAATTAGTAATTATTTTGTAGTTACAAATAACATAAAAAAACCGCCTTTTTGGCGGTTTGTACCCATTCCAGTAATGACGGAGCGAACCCTATCGGCTCAATGATTGCTTAAATCATAGCACCAAATGATATGTGCTTTCAAGTCAGCGATGATATGTACAGCAAATCCCTGTTGTCGTCAGTAATGACTTGAAAGCCATAATAAGGTCAGTTAGTACTGTAAAAAACTCTGCAACCACGATACTACCAAATCATTAGTAGTTTTTTGTATTTGAAGACATTGTTTAATGCTTGGTAAACCAGGTCGAAGCCAGCAGTATCAGCTCACAAAGCCCAAGCTTTGGGAAAAATCAATTTGGTGCTGGCGCATCTTTAAGTGGTGTCGGTCAGGTGAATGGGGCGGATGCCGCCAATGAATTGATTGCCTTAAATCGCCGAGGAGTGCAAGGCATCATCAATAACGAAGATCCAAATATCAATTATGGCTTTAATGCACCCAATATGCCTAACGCCGCCGTAACAGGGGCGACTGCTGGCAACCAAAGACTGGGAGGGTCAACAGTCTTACCGACTCATGTTGTCAGGGCTGGTACAAGCTACAATGTTGTGATTACAAAAACCGTCAATTCTGATCATGGTAATGTGGTTGAGGGTCGTATTGTTGGCGGTCCATTCAGCGGTGCAACGGTGTATGGCCAACTTATCCCTCAGGGCAGAAATGCTGGCGTGCTGTTCAGCGGTTTACAAAAAACCAACGCCCGCACGCCAATCATTCCACTATCTGCCAGAGCGGTGAGTTTAGAGGGGAATCAAGGTGTCGCCCAAGTTAAATATCACTATGCACAAAATTACACGCACATGGCACTAACCTCTGCCTTAAGAGGTTATGGGGATGCCTATGCCAACTCAGGTACACGCACCACAATCTAGCGCTCTGATGGCACTGTGATTACAAACTCAGATGGCAAAAATACACGCCGAGAGGTTGAGGCGAATATTGCTCGTGAATTTGCCAATCGCTTACAACAAGACACAGCACATCTTGGCAACCGCCAACCAACTTATATCATCCCCGCAGGAACCGTGGTGCAAATGCGTTTTTCACAAGATTGGGACACCACCCAAGTGTCTAATGCCATCTTACAGTAATTTTAGGAGCTCAAACCATGTCTGACAACGAATTTATCCAAGATGATCACAAACCAAAAAACAGCATTGCCGGTACCAGCACCAGTGATGATCAAGCAACACAAATTGATGGCAAAAAATCAGGTTATTTGGCTCGATTCAGCCAGTTATTTGATCGAAAAAAATCACCCAGTCAAAACACTGATAAATCTATTAAGCCGGTGGAGGAGGGTGATAAAAAATTCTCACCAATCGGTCTGATCATCGCTGGGGGCATCATCGCCTTTGTATTGATTTTGGGATTGATTTTGGCTTTTGCCTTTGGTGGACGTGACACACCGGAGCAAGTCGCTCAGCCTATGCCCGAACAAGCTCAAGAATTTGAAGAATCTCCACCGCAGCAAGAGCAGAAAGAGCAGACGGCCCCAGCCGATACACGCGATTATTTTGTTGCACATAGTGTGCGCGCAGGACTACCAGCAGATCATTGGGCTAAGGCTGCCGACCCAATCGGTACGCTGACCACACAAACCATTGACAGTGCTTTGGTTAAGCTACCAGAATGGAACCCAACTGTCAGCGGATTGAACATCACCAGCACAGTCACTTACCCTGGTGATAGCTTTGAATTTGCTCAGTTGAAATCACAAGCCGCAACCACACTTGGTCAAGCAATCGCCAATGATGTACAAATTCACAATGACCCACAGGGTCAACCGGTCATTTTAGAGCGCTCTAGTCCTGCAGCTAGAAGTGCTGGTGCACCTGAATTTGATGTGATTAAATCCGGTACGGCATACGACACCATCGCCATCAATGCTGAGATGCTGGCAACGCACATTTGGTCTGAAACAATCGCTCAAGCCAGACTCCAATTACCACCATCTACCCCTGATGCTCAAGCATTACCACAGCAGCAGGTCGATACCGGTATTTCGCAAGCACAGCGCGCCGAATACAATCGCTTGCTACAAGAAGCGGATGCTTGGCAAAAAGAGCTGATCCGCGAAAACCAGCGCTACAAAGACGAAATGGTCAAACAGCAAAAGCAGATGATCGAGGTACTGCAAAAAGTAGAAGACAGCCCTGTTGCAAGAGCCAACATGCAAGCACGGATGATCAGCACAGCCACAGATATGAAAGTACAAGCCATCCAAGGCGACTTGATCTTCTTAGAAGACAAACAAGGTCAAGTGCATACTTATCGTATCGGGGACACGCTGCCCGGCACAGGATTGGTGATTAGTAACGCCGACAGCGGTACAGGTCTGGTCTATGTCACAAACAAATAAGCGTGGGTTAAAGTATGTGCAAGTCGCCTTAACATGTGAGGGCTCTGATGAATAAAAAAGTCGTTATGCCAGATCTTCTCCAACTGCTCAACAGTTTAGATACCGCACTGGTCTATTTTTTAGGCGGCTTACGGGTTCTTTTGTTTGTGATTGGGATGCTATGGATCTTCATCGCCATCTTAAATCTGTATCAAGCAACGGTGGGTGAGGGCGGTTCTAAACTGCTCCCCACCAACGCGCGACCTACGGTGGCTGGCAGTTTTTTACAAATGTTCATTGCCTCTATGATGGTGGCGGTTGCTTATAATATGCTCCCTGCCGTGCTGGTAGGTGCCATGTTCAATGACAATATGAGCAACATACAAATGTACTCAGTTGCAAGCTACAATCCCAACCCAACCGGTGCACAGTTTCAAGATATGATATATCGACTCATGAAAAATGTGTTTTTTGTGGTGGGATTCATGGCGATCTGGCGAGGGTTATCAACTTGGTATCAAAAATCTCAAGGCACCAGTAATGAGCCTGCCAAAAAGGTGGTTGTCTGGCTTGTTATGGGTGGACTATGCTTCTTCCCTGAGTTTTTAAATGGCTTGATTGCTGCCATTTTCCGCTTTGACTTTTTTGCCATGTTATTTGCATAAACAAAAACTGCCATAAGGGCAGTTTTTCGCTTTAATAGTTAACTAAAAGGATTTCCTTGGAATCACCTTTGTTTGTGTTGTACGAACTGTTTTTATAATGTTTATTTAGCTCAATAACACGATAGTCACGAGCAAATTCTGAAAGCAAATTATTCTCTTTGCCTTTATGAGATATTACATTTGATAGGGCAAATCTTATACCCATACTATTTAATTTATTTAAATAAGAAAAAAGCAGAATCTCTTGTGAGGCTGTCCAATTCTTAAACCCCCTATTGCCATCATTATAGCTACCAGTGGTTATTAAATAAGGTGGATCTAAATAAATAAAACTGGCTTTAGTGAAGTTTTGATTTTCTAAAAAAATATCAAATGATTCGCAAGTTAAAATAACTGGTTGTTGCTTTAATTTGGTTACAAATCGGATTAGTTTATTTTCTAGTGTTTTGGAGAAGTGGCTGCGCTTAGCACCAAATGGGTTATTATAGTCATGTGAGTTATTGAATCTAAATTGATAATTAAAGGAATAGCAAATTAAAGTATAGAGCATTATTGGAGTCTTATGATTGTTGTAATCATTTCTAAGTTTTAAAAATCCCTCTTTATTTGTTTTGCTCAACTTGTACTTATCAATATAAAAATAGATAGCTTCTAAAATATTATCTATATCAGTTTCTTGAAAATATCTTAAAATACCTATCACATAATGATTAAGGTCATTTATAAATATTTTATCTGCTTGAACATTTACTGCGACATTTGCACCTCCTGCAAACACATCATAAAACTTGTCAATATCGGTGGGGAAATGTGGCTTGATTTGTGGTAGTAGCTTTGCTTTACCACCAATATAATTCATTGGACTGGCAAGGATGTTATCATTAACTTGCACATTAACTTTATTCATTATCTATTTTCCAATATAGAAAAGGTATTCATCAACTTGTGGCTTTAGAACGATTTTAGACTTATATAAACGATAAGCTATAGCCTTAAAATCATAGGTACTTGGTTTACCTAAACTCAATAATATTTCTTCAATTTGCTCTTTACTGAGTAGACCGTCAGCACTATAACTGATAAAAAGATGTTGGCAATCGACTTGAGATAGTACAGTTTTAAAGGCATCATAAACCTTGGACTTTTTACAAAAATCAGAATTTTCATTTTTTTCAAAAGTTCTTATACCAGTAACTCCTCTTAATTCCGGGCTATCGTACTTGGCGATCGTCTCTAGTAGATGATAATTGGCGGTGTATTGCCTATTATTGTACGGTGGGTCTATATAACAAATATCTGCCCTTATTGTCTCGGTTAGTTTTTCAGCCCTATCATTAAAAGCGACATTGGCTTTGTTATTATCAAAAAGTATGGGATGATTTAACACGATATCCTTTAGAGCTCTTTTATCCCAGTGTTTTAGATAGGCTCCATAAGTACCTGTAATATTAGAAACATACGGTACAGCTTCAATTAGGGTGGCTAGTAAATATTCAAATTCATCAATCTCTAATAAACCATCTTTTAGCCATTGATTAAGCGTCATGCGGATAGCATCTATTTTTTTTGCATTTTTAGAAGTTAGATACATACGCCCATTGCCATCGCTAGAGTAATTTTGGCTGATAAAACCTAAAACACCACTAAGGTTATTTAGATATGTTAAAGGGTCTATAATTGCTAGATTTTGTTGTAACTTAGCGAAGCTTGGTGGGGTATTTGGTATTACATGACCTTTAGACAATATGTATGAAAAGTAAAGTGAGTCGTTGGTTACAACTTCAAAGTATTTTTTGAAGTGCTTTGCTACAATACCCGTTCCAGAAAATAAATCCAAAAATCTTTGGTTTTCATGTACTTCAACTTTACTAAGTATAAAACTTTCAATTTCATCAATTAATTTAGCCTTACCACCAATATATCTCATTTTTCTACATCCAATTACATCCTACTTACATTTTACTATATGAATTTGCTATAGTCAATTATTTAAATGACTAGGAAATTGACATAAAATGTATGAATGTAAAAACTTGTGGATATTGACCGAAGAACATCCAAAGCCTGATGTTATTCAAATGATTGTCGGAATTTTTTGCCAAGATAGAGGTAATGGCTCCATTATCGGTAAAATTAGAATCATTCCAATCATTGAGGGTAATAAATTTTCATTTAAATATCAAGTACTAGGGATTGATACGCCTCTAATAAATAGAATTTTTATCAAAATAGCATCTGGTTATTCTAGTTTTGTAGATTTCTTAATTTTTTACCAAGATAATATCCCTAGCCAACAAGATATACCTATTTATGCCATCGAAGAGACAAAAACTACTGATAGAGAAAGTCGCAACACTGGTGTATTTCAACGCTCAGCAAAATTTGTATATATACATTCATTCTATCCAACGGTACAGAAAATAATGCTATACTCATTAAGAACCGAAGAAAATAAAAAACTTAGTGATACGAACATATTTGGTAGTCGATTGCTGGCTACCCAAGATGTGAGAATAGTTGGAAAAAATCGTACTAACTTTGAACCTTTTAGAACGATTGATGAATTAATAAAAGCTAAAAACTCAATGAGAAGCCCACCTGCAGGAAATATTCCAATTAAGATTAATAATACTGGTAATAAGATACGAATATCTGGAAGACTATTTAAAAGTGGTGGATTATCACACGACCCAAATATAGGTACTTTGAGTTCTATTGCATACACATTGAGAAAGTTGGGGTACCAAGGAGAAATTGAAATTACACACCATGGTTTAGATAATAGCCATGTTCAAAACAAGAAAAATAAGTTTGTCAGAATAGCCAATATGTTGAATATTACTTTTGAGGGCTTAACTATGGCCCATCAACTGACCAATATGCCATATTGGCGATACGATGAATCTGGTGAAAAATTAGCCACCATATTTATTCATTTGGTTGTTGAAAATTTTACTGAGGGTTACGCTATTTTTGATAATCATGCAGGCTCAGAAAAAGGCTACTTCTTGACAAATACTAATGAATATATACCATTGGCTAAATACGAAGATAGAAGTGCTTATAAAGCAGGTGATACCACTAAAATAGTGCATATCCCAGATTTGGTATTATTAGACCCAATGACGATGCAAATCATAAATATTGAGGGTAAAAAGTATGAAAATATGTCAAAGGGTATTAGTGAGCTACATTCCTACGGTACCATTGAAAAACTTTATATTAACAAATATTATCCAGATTATAAGATTTTAAGAACTGTTGTTCTATACGGAAGTTTTGAAGAGAAAATTACTAAGGTGGAAGTGAGTTTTTTGCTTAATAAATGTGGTAACTTAATTTTAGGAATTAACGCACCAGATCTTTTCAAAAGAGCTTTGAGTAACTTAAAATCTTATTGGAATGGTATAGATTGACCCACTCCCACCATTAAGCTAAAGGCTTAGCGGTGGAATCTTTGCGACCTATAGTAACTAAGGTTCAGATCAAAAAAACAACTTCTGCCTGGCTGAATATGACCACCCATGATCGAATTCCAAACTGGCGATATCATCTTTTTCAATTTCAACCTGTGTACGCTTCAAGCACTTTTGACGAGGGATGAGTGTCCAGCCGCCAATCTTATCGGCACAATCCATTGCAGGTTTTAAAGGATGTGCATAAACAGTCGACAAACCCGGCCGTGGGGTGTAAAGTCCCTCATAGACCTGACCTTGTTTGGTGGTTAATTTGACAGTTTGAAAACCGACCACATACCAAGAGTAATAGTGCTGCGTCAAATACGCACCACTCCATAAAATAAATGCGAGCAAATACAGCTTAAAAAGCTTAAGCATTATTCGTTTCATCAAATCCTCCTAATATGGGTCGATTTGCCGATGAACAACACCCAAAACAGCACTATCAATAGGCCGTCTTGGGTAAACCGCTGCCCGCATGACGCACGATGGCTTATTCATCATCAGAATCAGACTGAACTTTATCCCAGTATTTTTGCTTAGGGGCAACATAGCCCATTGCTTCAATCAGCTCACGAACCTCAATCAAAACCTCACCATCTTCAGCAGGAATAATCTTAATACCTGGGTCGTAATCACTCAAATCCAATGCTTCAGCCGCTTCTTGGGTTAAAATCAAATCGCCAGTATAAGGATTGACAGGTAAAGCAACTGAGCTGCCTGGAACAAGCCCTCGATTGATGACATCCATATTAATGCTGCGTAGCCATTGACCGCCCCATAGCCAGCCGCTGTCAATGATATTGTTGGCATACCAAATGGGTAGCTCTTTTGCCCGCATAAACGATTCATCGACACATTCGCCATTGACCACAGGTGCATATCCCCATTTTTCAATCAAATAGGCAATCAAAGGCACATAAGGACGAACCATTAACAGTTGTTCATCAACAGGGCGATCAACCTCCATGCTGCCCGTATCTTCATAATAACGGACCGGATAGCCATCGACTTCTTCAGGACGATCTGGACGATCTACAAAACGCATCATAATAATAACTCCTCTAAAGTTTAGTGTGTAAAGTTTAATGTGATTTAAAATTTTAAGTGTTGCTAGTTAAATTAGTCAAATAAGACCAATGACGATCTTCTTCAATGACAGGCACTGCCTCATCAGGGCTTTTGCCGTTCAAAACATCATCTGGTTGCAGGCAAATCAAATCCATGATCACCGCATAGCCAAAGTAAACGCCTGATCCTTGTTCAATGGTGCTGTGCGTGACCGGTTTGTACCAGTTAAGGTCGGTTGGGTCACCACTGTCATTAAATTTTTCTTCATCCAAGGTGATCTCACCGTTTGGGCGCTCAAGAAAATTACTAATACCATTATAGATGCTTTCTACCACCTCCATCAGCTCTGCTTGCGTCAGTGACAAACCAAACGGCAAAGCAATGCGTCTTTGTGCTTTTTGTTGATACAAGGCTTGCAGGTTAGAAAACCGATCATCTTCTGGTGTTTCTTGGCAAATATCTTGGTATCTTTGACGCAGGGCGTTTAGATGCTCGTGGATATTTTGCTCAAAGGTTTTAGGTCCAAGCTCATACAGCTCTGCCAGCTCACCATAGACCATATCGGCGATATCTCGGTTGTTGAAGTCATAAAATGTTGTCTGTTCAATAAACAGCTCATCCATCTCAATGTCTTCTTCTTCAAAAATACCTTGCTCCCATTGTGCAACCTTTTGTCGGCGCTGACGAAGCCATTCATCCATTTCTGCAAGTTGCTCATCTTCGGTCAAATACCCAGATCGCTTTTTGACATTGCGGTAGGGCGTTTTTTGTTGGGATCGGTTATACTCCCCATGATGAAACTCTAAAAATGCCTTGTGATCACGGCTTTGTGGCCAAGCATAATTAACACGGTCTATCATGCCAATCCCACCAAACCACTGCGATATTTCTCTAACAATTTTATCCAATGGCTCATTGTCACGCATTTTAGGCACTTGCTTACCAAACAAGCCATCAAATTTAATCAGCAGCTCCAAGGCATCTTTGAGCATCATTAAATCAAGTCCGTGCATTAAGCCTGCGCGTGGTTGCCCTGTTTTGCTCCACAGCGCACCACGACCAAATAATCGGAATGGACGAGTGCCACGCTCGGTCATCACTTGCTCAAAGAAAGTCTGAGCAGGGGCTTCTGGGATAATATGGTTGTCCCAAGGTGCGATCGTCCAAGCGCTCTCTGGCCCACACTCTTCGTCAATCACCCAAACCATATTCTCATTGCTCATTTCAGGTCGATAGCCTTGAGGGATTTGATTGTACCTTAACATGTGGCGCAAAATGATGGATTTATTACGCACTCGTGCGTTATTGGCACGAATCTGGGTATATCTTGGATCGTCTAAATCCTCCCCAAAAAACACCGTCATTTCAGCAAAGGCGTTTTCAGAATCAAACCGTCCTGACAGATCCGGCAAAAACGCCCAAAGCCCTGGAATATAATCATCAGCATTAAGCATGGGGATAAACATTTTATTGACCGCCCACAAACATACCGCACGCTGAAGCGTATTTAACCCAACATAAAAGCTTGGTGACTCCTGCATTTTATTGTAGTCGTATTTCGGACTTTGCCAAGCAATGCGACCAGGTTCTTCTCGGCTCATGGTTTCGTTATACTCATGCGTGTAAATCTCGCCATTGTATTCCCCATAAGCATTACTGTAAGCTAATTGTGCATTTTTTGGTAGGCAGTCCACCAGCGCACGAATCGACATGGGTGATTGCATGGCTTCGTAATGATAAAGCGACCACCGGCTCATCATTGGCCAAAACCACTGTTCTTCGTACACGGGATGATACGCCCCAAAAACACCGCTACATGTTGGGCGATAAAATGCAGGATATGACTGCTTATCATTCAAGGCTTCTTCCAAAGAGTTGGCATACTCAAATACTTGATCGTGGTATTTTCGACCACGCTGATAATAAAACTCTTCTTTGAAGTCCAAAGTGTGCCGATAACGATATTCTTGTCGCAGGTCGGACAACGCCCATACGGGTGTTGTGAGCATCCCAACGGTGGCATCAATCCCTGGGTGTTTGCCATAGTCACCAGTAAAGATTGCCTCTAGCTCCTTGGCATCTAAATTCAAAGGTTCGTTGAAATCTTTTTTTGGACCCTCTGGCTTTTTTTGAGGATTTTGGATTGCCTCCATAATACGCTCAAGTGTTCTGCGTACCGCCGCATCTGGATCGCCAGAATCATAGATTTTTTTATCATCATCGGTGAGCGGTGGCAGCTCAAAGTCTTGGTTTTGGGACATCATCCCTCCTTAGTTGGTTTGCGATATTAGCAACAGTTACGGTTGTATGGTAGCATTGAAATGTTACCTAGCAAGCCAACACAAAGCACCCTTATATTCATAGTAACGCCTTTGGCGTTTTTTCGCTTTACATACAAGTCTTTTGATTTTGGATAATGAGATAACCTCTAAAATAAAGTAGTCAAAATTCTTTTTATTATTTTTAATAATCTTCTATTTTTATAATTTTACAGTAGTTTATTTGATTTAAAATCAATGAGTTAGATCAGAATATGACGAAGTATATGGGGTTAAGTGCGAAAATAATAAAATATTTCGTTATGTATGTTACTATAATAATAGATTCGTTTGCATAAAGAGATATTATGAGTAGAAAATTTTCAGATCTTAACGATCAAGAGCAAAGTATCGTTTCATTGCTTATGGACCGCTTGAAAACAACAAAGAGTGCTAATGTAGAGGCTCGATTTAATCTGCTTGATAGATTTGATCTTGATGTTAATGATCCTGTTTTTCTTGACTTTTTGATTAATATGTCAGAATTTGAACAACAACCATCTTCCTCATCTTTAAAGCCTGTAAAAGTCAAGAAATCGGTTAATAAGCCCAACCAAAAGTCTATGACTTATGCCAATAGCAAAGACTTGATCATCATTCAAAATCGGTTATTGCATGCCATAAGCCATTTGACTTTAAATGAGCGTCGCTTGATTTTGTTTTTATCACCCATAATCAGAAAACAGCTAAATCTTGACCCCAATAATAAAAAATTTGTTGTGACGGCTGATGAATTTATGAAAGAATATGGTCTAAAAGGAGGTTCTTGTTATACCGAACTTGAGAAGACAGCCATATCAATACAGCAAAAAATAATTGAATTTTGGAATTATGGCAATAATGGGAAGATTGAATCAACTGTTAGGCTTTCTTGGATAACAAAGGGGCAATATTTTAAAAGCAAGGGGCGGATTGAGTTACAACTCCATGATGATGTTATTGAGATGCTGACTGTTTTTGACAAGGCAACGGGCAATTTTTGGACACAGTATCAAAAAGAATGGATAATTAATTTAGGTACTTATGGCATCATTATGCTTGAAATGATTTTGAGCTCGATGGAAAGTAAGGGTTATTATACTGTTGAGCATTTACGAGAAAAATTTGACTGCATAGATACTTATAAAAAATTTTCTGATTTTAAATGTCATGTGATTGATGGAGCGATTAAGGAAATTCATAAACATACGCCTATTAAGATTGTATATGAGCAACATAAAACTGGAAGAAAGGTTACAGGTCTAACATTCTCTTATATCAATACCAATCTCAAAGAAGTAGAAAACAAAACAAAGAGTACTAAAGAAAATAGTCAACAAAATGATCCTTTTGTAAATTTCAAAATGACTCATAAGCAAATGGCATTGTTTGCAAGTAAAATTAAAAAAGCGCACGGTGATTCAATTGATGATATTATGGCAGAGCTTTCTAATGTGCATTTGCAGTCAAAACATGTGGGGTTTTTAAAGGTGCTCGATTATGTACCCTCTGATTGGTACACAGAAGAAGAGATAAGAAGTCATTTGACTGCTGAGCAGATTAAAGAGGCTAAAATGCTTAAGAAGATAGAGGCTGACAAAATACAGGAGGATCAGAAAACCCGACTTGAAGAAGATTACGAGAAAATTTTACAAAATGCTGAAGTATTTGTGATGGCTAATCAGCATAGAATTCGGCGAAACACAGTAGAGCAGTTTCTTTTTGAAGCTGGTGACTATTTAGCCATTATCAAATCTTGGAAAAATGATTTGATGGATGAAAAATCAAGAAAGAATTTTAATAAGATTGATGAAATACTTTAACTAAACATGCGCAATTCTCCATCTGATCATCTTTTGACCTAGATGGAGATATAAGCTTAAGCCACTCAATCATAGTGTTCCTGTTCTTTGATATATTGTCTAATGGTATCAATCGCAGTACCGCCAGTCGTCAGTAAATAATATACTCTAGTCGAAATGATAGGCATGATGGTAAAAGTGAGTCAAATATGCTGCAAATTCCTTCGTAGTAGCCGGGCAGTAGATTTTTTAGATTATATGACTGAGACCTCAAACAAATCTTGGCTATTTTTAACCACACAGGCTATTTAATAAAAATTGTAAAAAGGCAATCTTTTTTATGTCCGAATTCGGACACTTGTCCCTGTATGGTTTTTCGTATTTATATATCTTTCAATTAAAAACAGATAATTATTCAAGATATCAATGATTTTGGGCAAATATAGCCATTATTTTAGTTTTTTTGACAAAAAATCATTGAATAGCGTTCAATATTAATTTAATATACTAGACAATAAATAGATTGGCACTGCCCGAATTCGGACAATAGGGGTGAAAAATGGCAAAAGTTATCGCAATAGCCAACCATAAAGGTGGCTGTGGAAAGACTGCAACAGTGGTACACTTAGCGGCTGAATTAGCACACCTTGGGCTTAGCGTATTGGTGATTGACCTTGATCCCCAAGGCAATGCGTCAACGCATATTGGACTAAAACACCCCTCTGAATTACCTGTGACAATTCGTGATTTATTGCTAGATGGTTCACCAGCTCGATTGCTTGAAGCTGTACAAGAAGAAACAAACATTGAAGGGGTATCTTTAATTTCTTCATCATTGGCACTTACAACTGATGAAGATAAAATTAAAGACAATGAGCCACGCCCATTAGAAGTATTAAGTCGTATCATTAAACCCTTGATGGATGTGTATGATGTTATTTTAATTGATACTCCACCATCTCTTCGCACATTGACTGGAAACGCTTTAGCTTGTGCAACCGATTATATCATTCCTGTATTTAGCGGTTCTCAGTATGGAATGTATGGTGTGGCAGATTTACAAGCTTACATTCAAAAAATCAAGTACATCAACCCAAGCTTAAATTTACTTGGCGCACTTTTGATACGCCATGATAAACGCCAGCTAACTTGTCAGATGATGAAAGAAGAAGCAGCACAGAAAATTGGCAGTATTATTCCTGTTGAAATTCCAAGTAGTACTAATATTGATAAAGCTGCAATCTTAGGCGTAAGCTTGCGTAAAGTTGATGCAACATCAAAAATTGCGCGTCGCTTTAAAAAACTGGCCATGTGGACAGCGCATGAAACACGATTAAAAACTTATTCAGCTGAAGAATTGGTACAGGAATAAGGACAAAAAGATGAGTAAATTAGCACAGCAACTTAAAGCCAAATTGGCCCAAAATCTAGAAATTCACGCAGCTGCTGATAAGGGCTTTGATGGCTTTGATGTTTACAAAACAAGTCGCTTAGAAACCATTGCCATTTCTGACATTCGGTCAAATCCAGTACAGCCACGCACTGAATTTGATGCCAAAGCCCTGCAAGAATTAGCGGATAATATTGATAAAAATGGTCTATTGCAACCAATCACTGTACGCCAAACCGCACAAGGCTATGAAATTGTGGCTGGTGAACGCCGTTTTCGTGCAATGCAGTTGCTTGGCAAAACCAGTATTGAATGTATCATGGTACATATTACTGACCAGCAAAATGCATTGCTGGCATTGTCTGAAAACTTGGCTCGCAAGGATTTAAGTGATTATGAAACTGCTTTGGCTGTTGAAAAAATCCAAGATAGCTTTGACAACAAAACCGAATTAGCAAAAGCATTAGGCATCAGCCGTGCCAAACTTTACAAGCTATTGTCTTTCAATGAGTTACCAAAGTCTGTTTTGATGAACTTGTCTGATAACCCAAGTATCTTATCGGCTGATACAGCGGAACAAATCAAAACTTTGAAAAAAGATTTGAATATTAATGATGACTTGTTTGGTGATATCTTGCTAAAAGCAGTAACTATGCTAAAATCAGGTGAGCTTAAGCAATCACATCTTACTGACTTTATCATGTCAGAAGTGGTATCATCTGATGATAGTGAACTAGCAACTGATGCTAAAGCCACAAGTGAAATGAAAACGCCAGCTGTATCTGATGTAAAAAAGATGTATATGCGTGAAGGTAAGCCAATTGGCAAGGTCAAGTCAAATAGCAAGAAATTTGTTGTCGAATTAACCGCCCAAAGCTTAACTGCCAAACAAGAACAAGAATTGATGCAGTTTTTAGATAACTTGTTGTTGGAATAAATGTTATTCAAAACAACGACATTCTATGATATAGCAACAATAATACTAAAGTCTGACAGCATATGTTTTTAGGGATATCTCCTAATAGGGTGGGTATCTATTTTGATAAATGCCTTTGCCGCTTACTTTAAAGTTATAAGCAATATAGAATTAAGTGACATGGGATTATATCCTTGCTTTAGAAATCATACAGAATCGCTGGCTCGTAGTCGCCATGAGCATTTTTAATAACCAATTCTTTCTTCTCAAGCTTTCTAAGCTGACCTTGCACGGTCTGAGCGGATACAGAGTCCACGCCTAGTCGTTCAGCAATAATAGAACGTGTTTTTGCGCTGTATAGTGATTTATGGTTTTCAGAAATCAGTTGCAAAATGATTTTTTCCAAAGCTGTTAATTCAGGCATACTAACAGTGGCACGTTCAAGAATTTTAGTAAACTCCTCGAGTTTGACCTCGAACACCTGCTCCAAGGTAAGATTAGGGTTTAATATCATTTCCTGAATCATCGTTCTAGCGAATAATGGTGTATGCCCCAATGCGGCAAAGTAAGAAAAGAATTTTTCTTTATCTATAGAGCTACCTGTTCTTTTTTCATAAATATCAGCTAAGAAATCGGTAAATTCTTTACCAAAAATTGGAAAGTCAATTTGATGCGCAAAATTAAAGAACGGGGCTTTATAGTCATTAAACATGGATTTTAGACCATGCGGACTACTACCGGTAAAGATAACCTTTACTCGGTCTCGATGGATATCTAATCCAGTTCGCAAAGAGCCTATTAAGTCTCTCATGTCGGATTTTTTAGCCATTTCTTGAGCTTCATCAAGAAGCATCAATACGGGTTTGTTGGTTTTAGCCATGCGGCTGATATAACCACTGACACTGCTTGGTGGTGGGGGTGCATCCACATTCCATTCTAGGCTGGCACCAAAAAGCTCAATCTTTGTTAATGAATTAGCTTTCTTATACAGTGGTGATTCTATCTCAGCTAAGAAGGTAGCTAAAGCGAACATGAAGTGCTCACGGGTTTGGTTGGGCTGGTCCATGAAGCTGTAATAAAATACAGAAAACCCTTGTTCTTTGGCAATCTGGGTGATGTCATTATCCAAGAATTGGGTTTTACCCATGCGTCGTGGGGCAAATAAGGTAATTGCATGTAATATATTGGATTGGAGGTTGTCAACCAACCGCTCAGCTAATTGCGTTCTATTAAAATATAGCGGGTCTCGAATCATGAATAAAGCTCCTTGCGTCCTTTTGTTTTATACTAAATTATACAACCAATGTATAAATTATACAAGAAATATATAATTTATATTGTGCGTGTATAAAAATGTATAAATGCAAGTTTGTTATGTTGTATAATAAACTTATTATTAACAAAGGAACGATTGATGACTTATCCCAAATTCTCACAACCAGAAGTTCTGATGGGCTACTTACAAGAACTTAAAATCAATGCGCAGGGCGAACATCTTGCAACCATTAGGCTTCTAAATGATGCAGTGGTAGAGGTGCCTATGCTAAAAGAGCTGGTGCATGTGGTCGAAAGTGACAAATCAGAGCTTTTGAGTGGTGCTAAGCTGATTGAACTATCTGTCTTGCCGCATATCGCAGCGAGGGCTTTTCCATGATTTTAGATTCGTTCTGTGTCGAATCGATGCGCATTATCCAGGATTCCAATGACTTGCAACAATGGGTTGGTGGTTTTACCAGTTGTGGGCCAAGTGGTTGGAATCAGCTTGGTAATCCGATAGAAGCGTGGCTTGATGAGCGCCGCACATAATTGGTTATTTGCCGCAAAATCTGCGGTGAATAACAGTAACAATAACCCACAGGCGTGAGGACTCAGCGCTTGATGGCAAGCCTGAGCATAAAGATGCAATGTTCTTTCTAGCAGCTCCTGAGCTTGGTTGATTTTGCTATCCAGTAATGTGTGAACTACCATGCCCTTTAGGGGGTGGTAGTTCACTTGGTCGACTATTTTTCTCTGAATAACCTTGTTTTATCTTAAATAATCTCTTTACATATTAATATCTTATGGTTAATATCAGTGTTGATGATAATTACACACTTTGATAGATTTTTATATATTGGCAAGAAAAATGATAAGTTAAATTTACCCCATCCTTTTTAGTAATTTATCATATTTATAATTTTTTCATTCTTAGGCTTGTCAATGAAAGCAGTAGGTATTGAGGTAAAAACACGCTATCAGTGGGCAGCAAACACCTAAAAAGCAGCTAAACCCAT
>ERZ1023466.150-NODE-150-length-16667-cov-224.770768_pt1 | contig 16667 bp, 12 predicted proteins | sample MGYA00380530_ERZ1023466 | MGnify/ENA primary metagenome ERZ1023466 (study PRJEB33173, sample SAMEA4830336) | metagenome | study: EMG produced TPA metagenomics assembly of the PRJEB25223 data set...
ATTGTACCCACGTTTACGTGCGGTTTTGTACGTTCAAATTTTTCTTTAGACATTGCTAATGTTTCCTAAGAAGTGCGGTATAAAACAATCATATTTTACACCGCTGGTTTACAAAAATTATTTTTTACGCGCTTCAATTACTGCAGCTGCCACACTTGTTGGCGCTTCAGCATATTTTAACGGTTCCATTGAGTATGATGCACGACCTTGAGTTTGTGAACGTAAGTCTGTTGCATAACCGAACATTTCTGAAAGTGGAACTTCAGCGTCGATCTTAACAACAAACTCGTTCGCTTCTTGACCGTTTACCATAGCACGACGACGGCTTAAATCACCAATTACATCACCAACATATTCAGGTGGAGTTTCAACTTCAACTTTCATAATTGGCTCAAGTAATACTGGGTTTGCTTTTGAGAATGCCGCTTTAAATGCTAAAGACGCAGCAAGTTTAAATGCTAACTCAGATGAATCCACATCATGGTATGAACCGAAGTGTAAACGTACACCAAGATCAACTACTGGGTAACCAGCTAATGGACCAGATTTAAGTTGTTCTTGAATACCTTTATCAACGGCTGGAATGTATTCACCAGGAATTACACCGCCTTTGATTTCGTTTACAAATTCATAACCAGGACCTTCTGGATCTAATGGGTATAAGTCGATAACAACATGACCATATTGACCGCGACCACCAGATTGTTTAGCGTGTTTACCTTCTACATCATTAACACGAGTACGGATAGTTTCACGGTATGATACTTGTGGTTTACCGATGTTAGCTTCCACTTTAAACTCACGTTTCATACGGTCAACGATGATATCTAAGTGTAATTCACCCATACCAGAAATAATGGTTTCGCCAGATTCTTCATCAGTATGAACACGGAATGAAGGGTCTTCTTGTGCTAAACGACCTAATGCTAAGCCCATTTTTTCTTGGTCAGCTTTAGTTTTTGGTTCTACCGCAACAGAAATTACTGGCTCTGGGAATTCCATACGCTCAAGGATAATTGGTGCATCAATTGCACATAATGTATCACCAGTAGTTACATCTTTTAATCCGATAGCAGCTGCGATGTCACCTGCACGAACTTCTTTAATTTCTTCACGTTTATTAGCGTGCATCTGTACGATACGACCAAAACGTTCACGTTTTTGACGTACAGAATTCAATACTGTATCTCCAGAATTAATCACTCCAGAATATACACGGAAGAATGTTAAGTTACCTACGAATGGGTCAGTTGCAATTTTAAATGCTAATGAAGAGAATGGTTCTTCATCACTTGCGTGACGCTCACCTTCAGTTTCATCTGGATTGATACCTTTAATAGCAGGAATATCAGTTGGTGCTGGTAGGTATTCAACAACTGCATCAAGCATTGCTTGAACACCTTTGTTTTTGAACGCAGAACCACAGGTTACCAAAATAATTTCATTTGCTAATACACGCTGACGTAATGCTGACTTAATTTCTTCTTCAGTTAAGTCTTCGCCACCTAAGTATTTTTCCATTAATTCTTCTGACGCTTCAGCTGCCGCTTCAACAAGGTTTTGACGCCATTCTTCACAGTCTGCTTGCATATTAGCAGGCACTTCTTCATAAGTGAAAGTCATACCTTGGTCTGCTTCATTCCAATTGATCGCTTTCATTTTGATCAAATCAACTACACCTGTGAAGTTTTCTTCTGCACCAACAGGGAGTTGAAGAGGAATAGCATTAGCACCTAAGCGAGTTTTTAATTGTTCAACAACACGTAAGAAGTTAGCACCAGTACGGTCCATTTTGTTTACGAACGCAATACGCGGAACTTCATATTTGTTAGCTTGACGCCATACGGTTTCAGATTGTGGTTGAACACCACCAACCGCACAGTAAACCATTACCGCACCATCAAGAACACGCATAGAACGTTCTACTTCAACAGTAAAGTCCACGTGTCCCGGAGTATCAATAACATTGATACGATGTTGTGGGAATTGTTGTGACATACCAGACCAGAATGCAGTTGTTGCCGCAGAGGTAATAGTGATACCACGCTCTTGTTCTTGTTCCATCCAGTCCATCGTTGCTGCACCATCGTGCACTTCACCGATTTTGTGGCTAACACCAGTATAGAATAAGATACGCTCAGTAGTAGTAGTTTTACCCGCATCAATATGCGCACTGATACCGATATTACGATATCTTTCAATAGGGGTTGTACGAGCCATTATTATAACCTTGTTTATTTAATATCAGTTTATATAAGGGTAAGGCTTCATCAACGATGAAGCCCTTTAAATTCAAAAACTTATTACCAACGGTAGTGAGCAAATGCTTTGTTAGCTTCAGCCATACGGTGAACGTCTTCACGTTTTTTCACTGCTGCACCTTTATTATCTGAAGCATCAGATAATTCGTTTGCAAGGCGTAAAGCCATTGATTTATCACCACGTTTACGTGCTGCTTCAACGATCCAACGCATACCTAATGCGTTACGACGTACAGGACGCACTTCAACTGGTACTTGGTAAGTAGAACCACCAACGCGACGAGATTTAACCTCAACAGTTGGACGTACGTTTTCAAGTGCAACTTCAAACGCTTCTAAAGGCTCTTTACCTGTGCGTTGCGCTAAAGTTTCTAAAGCACCATAAACGATTGATTCAGCAACGGATTTTTTACCGTCTACCATGATTACATTAATAAATTTTGCAAGTAATTCTGAACCGAACTTCGGATCTGGAAGAATCTTGCGTGCTTCAACACTACGACGACGTGGCATTGCGAATTTCTCCGTATTTTAATCTTCAGGATATCCAAAACCCATCAGCAATATTTCTCATTGAGAAAATTTGCAGCGCAAAGCGCTTTTGACTGGAGTTTATGGTTTAAATTGTTTTGCTAATTTAGACGTTTGGCCTTACTTAACGGAGAACCATTAAGCTTTAGGACGTTTAACGCCGTATTTAGAACGACCTTGTTTACGATCTTTAACGCCTGCGCAGTCTAATGCACCGCGTACTGTGTGGTAACGCACACCCGGTAAGTCTTTAACACGACCACCACGGATTAATACAACACTGTGCTCTTGAAGGTTGTGACCTTCACCACCGATATAAGAAGTTACTTCAAAACCGTTAGTTAAGCGAATACGACATACTTTACGTAACGCTGAGTTTGGTTTTTTAGGAGTTGTAGTATATACACGAGTACATACACCACGTTTCTGCGGGCAAGCCTCTAATGCAGGAACGTTGCTTTTTACAACCTTTTTCACACGCGGTTTGCGTACTAGCTGGTTGATAGTTGCCATTAAAAAAGCTCCAGTTTAAATGTTATTCAATAATAGAATGTTGTTCAAAAAATCTACTTCTATATAGAAATAGACGGCGAATTCTAATAGTTTTACGCTTTATTGTCAATAATTAAACAATATGCTCTAGGATTAAAACTAGATTAAAATTTACCGCACTTTTGTTTTTTTATAAAAAACTTTATTCCCCACGTTTTAGCATTCCTTGTTTTTTCAAATTAACCAGAATAATTGAAATAGCAGCAGGCGTTATACCTGAAATTCGGCTCGCTTGTCCAATGGAAACCGGACGATGTTGTTCCAATTTCGCACGTACTTCATTAGATAAACCAGATACTTTGCTGTAATCAAAGTTAGCTGGAATAGCCGTATTTTCATGGCGTTTTTGTTTTTCAATTTCTTCTTGTTGATGCTCAATATAACCTTGATACTTAATAGCTATTTCCACTTGTTCTACGGCTTCTCTATCTTCCATTGCTGGTTTATATGGCGTTAAAGAAGTCAAAATATCGTAGGTCATTTCAGGACGACGCAATAAATCTTCACCGCTAGCCTCACGTACAAGTGGACTACCAAGCACTTTATTCGCTTCTTCTAAATATTCAGAACGCGGATGCAACCAAATGTTGCGTAAGCGTTGGCGTTCCTGTTCAATATTTTCCATTTTTTGATTGAAACGTGCCCAGCGAGCCTCATCGATTAGACCTAGTTCATGGGCAATTGGCGTTAAACGAATATCCGCATTATCTTCACGTAATAACAAACGGTATTCTGCACGAGAAGTAAATACGCGATACGGTTCTTTGGTACCAAGCGTGCAAAGGTCATCCACCAATACGCCAGTATAAGATTGATCACGGCGTGGATACCATGCATCCTTCTCTTGAACATAAAGACCTGCGTTAATCCCTGCCAATAAGCCTTGTGCCGCAGCTTCTTCATAACCGGTTGTACCGTTAATTTGACCTGCAAAGAATAAACCCGAAATCGATTTAGTTTCTAAGGTTGGTTTTAAGTCACGTGGATCAAAATAATCATATTCAATCGCATAACCTGGTTTAATAATGCGCGCTTTTTCCAAACCTTTCATAGAATTCACAATGCCCATTTGCACGTCAAACGGTAAACTGGTAGAGATCCCGTTTGGATACACTTCATTACTGGTTAAGCCTTCTGGTTCTAAATAAATTTGATGTGAATTACGATCCGAGAAACGCATCACTTTATCTTCAATGGATGGGCAATAACGTGGACCGATCCCTTCAATCACACCTGTATACATTGGACTACGATCCAAGTTATTACGGATCACTTCATGGGTTTGTTCATTGGTATGGGTTATATAACAAGGAATTTGTTGAGGGTGATCATCAACAGATCCCATAAAAGAGAACACGGGCAACACCTCATCACCATGTTGTTTAGCTAAAATATCAAAATTGATCGTACGTGCATCAATACGCGGCGGTGTACCTGTTTTAAGGCGATCTACACGTAATCCGAGATCTCTTAATCGATGTGAAAGATTTACAGAAGCAGGATCCCCTGCACGACCACCTTCATAATTTTCCAAACCAATATGAATTTTACCGGCTAAGAAAGTACCTGCAGTTAATACCACTGATTTAGCACGAAAAATTAATCCCATTTTTGTGCTAACGCCTGTAACTCGATCTTGCTCAATTAGAATATCTGTCGCTTCTTGTTGGAAAATATCTAAATTAGGTTGATTTTCTAATGCTGTACGAACAGCTTGACGATATAAAACTCTGTCAGCTTGAGCTCGAGAAGCACGTACTGCTGGACCTTTACTACTATTTAAAGTACGAAATTGAATTCCTGCTTTATCTGCAGCATGCGCCATCAAACCACCCATAGCATCTACTTCTTTTACTAAATGACCTTTACCGATCCCACCAATTGCAGGATTACAAGACATTTGCCCTAAAGTATCTACATTATGTGTTAATAAAAGGGTTTTTAATCCCATTCGAGCTGGTGCAAGCGCAGCTTCTGTACCCGCATGGCCACCACCGATCACAATCACATCATAAGTTTCAGTGTAAAACATATCTATCTCTATTTATTCGGATCAAAAAATTGGCGTTATTCTACAGAAATTTAAAACACCTGACAAAAAAAGAATGGATCTATTGATCCTTTGAAAGATCAGGTTTGTATTAGTAAATAAGATCTCTTTTTTTATATATAAAGATCTTATTATTGTTACTATTAAGATCCTTTGTAATTGTGAGTAAACTTATTAGATCCTTACGGAAACTGGTGTTATAGGATCTAAAGATCTTGTGAAAATGCGATTATTTTCTTTAAAAATCTTGTGTGTAAAATGGAAAGTTATTAACAACTTTATTTTTTCTCAAAGTTATCAAGTGAGTAAAAACAGTTTTATGACAGATTATTTATGAGTTATCCACAGATAAAAATGAATTTTTATTGAAATCTCTATAATTTAGCTTTTTTTAAATAATTAATTTTATTAAATGTAAGTTTTATGATTTGACTTTGTAGTTACTACAGGTTTTATGCTTCTTTCAAATCAAATAGTTAAGGAAATAAAATGAAAGAAGTTTCTCTAGTAAAAAATTATACTCCTAAAGAATATCAGCAGCATGCATCTTGCCCTCATAGTCAAATTTCTAAAAATAAAATGGTATTAGGCATCAGTTTTGCAATTATTACCTTTTATATGGTTGTTGAATTTCTAGGGGGATATTGGTTTAACAGCCTTACTTTGATGGCTGATGCTGGGCATATGGCAAATGATAGTTTATCTATTTTTTTAGCATGGATTGGGTTATTTTTAAGTCTAAAATGGCAAAAATGGTTAGCTTTAATCAATGGAATTTCATTAGTTTGGGTCGCTATTTGGATTTTTATTGAGGCTGTAACACGTTGGCAGGCTCCGATAGAAATAGCCGCTTTGCCAATGTTAGGTGTAGCTTTACTAGGGTTTGGGATTAATTTGTTGGTAGCTTTTATAATGCTAAAAAGTAATCGCCATAATTTGAATATTCGTGCAGCATATTTGCATGTTTTAGTAGATTTATTTGGTTCGGTTGTTGCTATTATTGCAGGAATAAGTGCTTGGTGGTTAAATTGGCAGTGGGTTGATGTAGTTGCTAGTGGTATCTTAAGCATTTTTGTATTACAAATCGGTATTTCTACAGTTTTTCAAGCTATTAAATCCTTATATAGTAGCGATGACAATTCATTGCCGAATGATCATTCTCATTAAAGTAAAAAATTGCTTGAGGAAATAATGAAAATTAATGAATTAAGTAAATCTACACATACTAATATTGAAACTATTCGCTACTATGAGAAACAAGGAGTATTACCTCCACCTAAGCGATTGGCTAATGGTTATCGATTTTATGATGAAGAGAGTATAGAGCAATTAAACTTTATCAAAAAATGTCGAATGTTGGGTTTCTCTTTAGATAATATTAAGGCACTCAATCGTATTAAATTCAGTATGGAAGATCATTATCAAGCGGATCAATTAGTACTGAATCAACTGATTCAAGTGGAAAATAAAATATCTCAATTATTAGAAATTAAAGCTTTTTTACAGTCTATTGTTACCGAAAGTGAACATAATGAAGAGGAATGTAAAGCAATAGAAGGGTTGAAAAGTGAATGCAATTTGTAAAAGAAAAGGATACATTAATAAAAATACTTAAAAATTTGACCGCACTTTAAAAGAAAAAATGCCACTTAAATTTTAATCTTCAGGCGGCATTTTATTTTCCTAATTATTATTTAGACAAATCAATTTGATACACTGCAAAACCAATTTCATCTGTACCCACCTGTTTCATCGGGTATTGTGCTTTTTCAGTGATAAATTTCGCCGCTTGTTCACTTGGCGATGTTTCAAAACGGACATCTAATTTATCGTTACCTGTGATAGGCACAAAACGCCAGTTTTTATCCGCGCTAGGGTTTACAGAACCTTCTTTTTCACTGGTTACTTTAATGTAATCAGCTAAAATTTGACGGTTTTCATCTGGTGATGCGTAAACAATATGTTGATCGCCAGTACCTGGGAATTTATTACCGTAAGCACGATAGTTATTCGTTGCAATCAAGAATTCTGCTTTTGGATCAACTGGTTTGCCTTGATAAGTGAGGTTTACTACACGATGCGATTCTGGGTTGATCAATTTACATTCACCATCATAACGTGCAGGTTTAGTTAGATCATATTCATAATTGACACCATCAATCACATCAAAGTTGTAAGTACGGAAACCTTCCCAGTCGATTAATGATTGTGGTTTATCACTTGTAGGGTCAATTTGTTTAAACATACCTGCACTGCACTCTAACCATTCTTTTAATTGTTCGCCTGTCGCTTTCACTACCACAAGCGTGTTCGGGTAAAGGTATAAATCCGCCGCATTACGGAAAGTTAATTCACCTTTATTTACTTCGGTATAACCCGTTGGGTCATTTTTACGACCACCAGCTTTAAATGGTGCTCCTGCACTTAAAATAGGTAAGCCAGCCATTGCTGCAATACTTGGTGCAACTTTTTCTACATACGCTTTTTGTGCTTGGTTCACTATTTGGATGGTTGGATCATCTTGCACCAACGCCAAGAAGCTGTACATATTATCTGTTGCTTTACCAATAGGTTGAGAAACAAACTTACGTGTAGCTTCGTGAACTGGTTTTAAAAGTGCGGTAATTTCTGGGTCATTTTCTGCAAGCACTTTTTTATTTTTAGCATCATAGATTGGACGAAGTACCGCTTTTCCAGAGGTAACAATCCATTTGCCTTTGTGTTCTGTTAAGCCTAAATCCACCACGCTGATATTATTTGCCCAGTAACCAGCCATACTTTCTGGTACGCCTTTTACGGTACCATTTACGATGTCTGCATTTGGTGATTTCGCAAATTCTTTATTTGGGAATAAACGGTGTGAGTGACCAAAAATAACGGCGTCAATATGTGGTACATCAGCTAGATAGAATGCTGAGTTTTCAGCACCTTCTTGATAAGGTTCATCAGATGGGCCTGTGTGAGCTAATGCAACGATAATATCAGCCCCTTTTTTCTTCATTTCAGGTACATATTTTTGTGCTGTTTTTACAATATCATGGGTTTCCACTTTACCTTGAAGGTTCGCTTTATCCCAAACCATAATTTGCGGTGGCACAAAGCCGATGTAACCAATTTTTAATTTATGTGTTTTGCCATTATTATCCACCACAGATTTTTCTTGAATGACATAAGGTGTGAAATAAGGTTCTTCTGTCCCCGCTTTTACTACGTTCGCATTCACAATTGGGAATTTAGCTTGTTTGATGGCATCTGCAAGATAATTGAGACCATAGTTAAATTCGTGGTTACCTAATGTACCCACTTCATAATTCATCGCATTTAAACAATCGACCGCAGGGTTAGATTTACCCTCTTTATAGCCTTGTGCAGCTTGATAGTCTGCAATTGGATTACCTTGAATTAGGTCACCGTTATCTACTAATACACTATTTTTCACTTCAGCACGTGCTTGACGAATAAGGCTTGCCGCACGAGTAAAACCGAATTTATCGGTTGGTGCATCTTTATAATAGTCAAAATCGGTCAAGAAACTATGAACATCTGTTGTTGCCACAATGCGTAAATAAACATCGCTCTTTCCTTTTGCCATCGCAAAATGGTTTGCACTTAACGCTAGGATGCTAGTTGCTCCAATTTGAATAAAATGACGTCTGTTCATCATAGAGTTTTCCTTATTAGGGTGAGTAAATATTCCCTTTATTCTAAGAAAAATAGCGGATTCTTAAAAGAAAGGAGTAAAAATATTTTTATTTAATTAAGCTAATAATTTCTGTACTAAGGAAGTATAAATATTAACCCCAGTAAGTAATTGATTTTCATCAAAATCAAATTCAGCTTCGTGATGACCTGCTGTGCGATCTGCGCCAAGAATGAAGTAAATAGCTTTTCCTCCGTGTTCTTGTACCCGTCTACCTAAGATAGTCGCATCTTCACTTGCATTGAAAGCATAATCTGAATTTACGTTATTTATTTGTGGTTGTTCAAGGGATATTTCTTCGATGAGTTTTATAAGTTCAACATCGTTATTCATATCCACGGCTTCACCTACAATTTCAGTTTCATACGCTACATCAAAACTTATGGAGATACCTTTGGCTATTTGCATGACTTGTTCAGTCATGTATTCATTAATTGCTTTATTTTCTCCCCGCACTTCTAATTGTAATTCAGCAGAGGATGGAATGACATTTCTTCCTTCACCCGCTTTTAGCACACCCACATTAATTCTTGTCATGCCTTCACCATGGCGTGCAATACCATGAAGTTGAGTGACTGTATGCGCTGCAGCTAATAAAGCATTACGACCTAAATGGGGGGCAGCACCTGCATGTGCAGGTTTACCTTTATAGCGAATATCAATTTTTGTAGTGGAAAGAAAATTTCTTGGATTAGCAATAACTGTGCCTGTATTTGCGCAAAAACTAATATGTGAAGAAGCAAAATAATCTACATCATCAATTATGCCACTTTGTGCAATGGCTGCTGCACCTCGAACACCTTCTTCTGCTGGTTGGAATACAATTTTTACTTTTCCAGTGAGTTTATCTTTGTTCTGAGCGATCCATAATGCAACACCTAAACCTATTGTAATATGTGAATCATGTCCACAAGCATGCATAAAACCATCGTTAATTGAGGCAAAACCTTCTTTATTTGGAATATGCTCGGGTGAGCGAGTTTCCGTTACATTTACACAGTCGATATCAAAACGTAACGCGATGGTTTTTCCTGGTTTACCTGAATCAAATAATGCCACACAACCAGTGTACCCTTCCATTTTTTCGAGCCATTTTTCATTGGCTCCATAGGCTTTTGCATTAGCTAAACCTTTATCTACTACGGCTTGTTTTCGTCCACGAACAAAGTCTGGATTTATAATCTGTTTACCAAGAAAAATTTCAAAACAACCTAAGTCTTCCAAGTAATCCGCAATACGAGAAGTTGTCCAAAATTCACTCCAACCAATTTCTGGGAAACGATGAAATTCACGACGCCATTTAACAAGTTGATTTAAATCTAAATTCATTTTTTTCTCCTTTAGAGATCTATAAAAACAGACCGCATTTAAATAAAGTGCGGTCAATTTTTTACTATTTTTACAACATAAATAATGCTAAGAATAAAACTGCAAGTATCATACCTGGTGCGGTGCGTTTTACCATTTCTACTGGGCTTACCATCGCAAGGCCTGCACAAACAATGGTTACACCTGCAATTGGTGAAGCTGTACGACCGATTGCACCAGCAATTGCTGCTGCCATACCAAGATTTACGTGAGTGTAGCCGAGTTCTACAGCATGTGGCGTGACGGCTGTATTAAAAGCGATAGCTGCTGCATCGCCAGAGCCTGTAATTAAGCCCATTAAGAATGGTCCAATTGTTGCACCCCAACGTACAAATTCGTTGGATTCTTTTAAGAAAGAAATTGCAGCATCCACTGCGCCCGTAGATTTTAATCCTGCCACAAATACACTGGCTGCAATGATAATACCAAGTACGTTTGCATAAGAATTTCCCATACCATTGAAAAATTCTTCAGTGATTTTTACTGGGGAAATACGAGTGACGATAATGCCGTAAATTGCACCAATTAGCATTGCTTGAGGAACGCCCATTTTAGTCCATTCAAGACCTGGTACTTGTTGTAATGACGTTCCACCAATCACTAAAATAACTAATGGTATTAATGGTGCAAGGGCATAAAGTACATTGACGCCTTCAATAACTTTAATTTCACTTTCTTTTTGTTCTGCAAGATAAGCTTGGCGATGTTGTTCACCATAATCTTTAAAAACAAGCGCAAGAATTGTTAAAACAACCGCACCTATTGCTCCCGCAATCATGTTATATGGTGCATGTGAAAGGTTTACTTGAGTGATAGTTAAGCCTGACATTTCACTAATCATTGCTGAGTGAGAAGAACCTGGGCTCATCATTGATCCAAAAGTTCCTGCTAAAATAGCTGCCCCAGCAGTAGCTGGTCGAACACCCGCACTTTTTAAAACGGGAATTAATGTTGCACCAACCGCAGCAGCACAACCAGCAGCAGAAGGAATAGCAATATTGATGAAAAAGGTGATGACTGTTGCAATTGGAATTAAGAAGAATTTTAATCCGCTTAATGGTTTGGTAAGTAAATGTACCAGATGAGTATCACATTGAGTGTATTTCATTACATAAGCAAAACCCATACTGGAACAGATAGCCATAATTAATCCGCCAGATGTCATGCTTTTGGCAAAAGCATCTAATGCGCCCATTGGATTCAGCGTTAGAATGGACATTATTAAACCGACACCAATCAAAACAGTTCGGGTTTCGGCTTTTTTAATCAGAAAATAAATTGTGGCAATAATGCCAATCACTGCAACGATGGATTTAAATAATTCCATTATATGTTCCCTTTAAGTTAATAAGAAAAAGTTGTATTGATATTAAATGTGCCACATTCCATATTTTCACTGAAGCACAAAATAGGATTTTCGCCCAACACAGTTGCCATTTCATTTTGTATATGAAGTGCTGAACCTTCAGGCAATGCATACACAAGTGCGGTTGGATTAACGAGTAAAAATTCGGCTAAACGTTCTTCTCGGCTTTCTCCATTGTGGCCTTGCATTTTACCTGAAATAAAGTGCGGATTAATTTGATGAGGAAAAAGCTGTAATGCTTGAAATGAAGGAGGATAAGTAATTGGCATATCATTAGTTGTCATTATAGATGCACCAGCTACATTTGCCCCAGCACTCCAACCAAAATAAGGCGTACCGTTATTCACTTTTTCACGAATGATATCAATCAAATTGTGTTCATAAAGCTGTTTTAACAAACAAAATGTATTCCCGCCGCCAATAGCGATGACATCTGCTTGTTCAATAATATCTCGATGCTGTTTACCATGATGAACGGAAACAATATTCATCCCTAAATCAGAAAGTGCATTTTGCACAGTTTTTTCATATTCATCAAAAGTGCGGCTCACCCCAGCATAAGGTACAAAAGCAATTGTTTTACCACGATAATCAGCCAAGAAATTTTGTAACCAAGGTAGGGTGTGTTCAAGATAACCTGTGTTCTTGTATTTTGAGCTACTGAGCAGTAACATATTTTTCATATTTATAATCCTTTTTAGGGATGAAAAGTTATTGCTATTATGCCTAAGCTAAAAACAAAATCCAGCATAAAAGCTGGATTTTTATGGATTGCGTAGCATTATTGATTTAGTTGAAAACGATGCTTTTCAGGAATTAAAAATGACAAAAGCCACCTTTTAGGTGGCCTTGTCTCAATATTGTAGGGGGGGATGATAATGCTATCAGTGACCAACGTTCCCTATCGTCGGGGCGGAGTCTATGGTTAAATAATTCAAATGTCAAGTGATAAGTAGGATTATATGTTATCAGCAACGCAATTTCTTGTTTTAGAAAAAGCACTTAGTAAGGAAAGATTATCTACATACAAAAACTATGTGAAAAATAAAACTTCAGAAAGTATTAATGATAACATGGTTGCTTTATATGAATGGAATTCTGAAATAGCGGGCTATTTTCTTGAATTATGTAATATATATGAGATTTCATTAAGAAATGCTATTTATAGATCAATAGATTCGTATGATCATTATGGTATCAGACAGAGACAAATACTTAGACAAAGTCCTAAATTAAGAGAAAAAGTTGAAGAATTAGGTAGAAATGCGACTGATGGAAAAATCATATCTAGTTTACATTTTCACTTTTGGGAATTTTTTGAAGAAGTTTTTCTTGTGGAATTCTCGTGAGCTTCACAGAATGCCTCTTTTGTATGCTTATAGAATAATTTCTTTTGAAAACTCAAATAAAGATAAGGATATATTATTTATTATAAAATCACAAAGAATTTAAGAGTGAACATAAGAAACAGAATTTGTCATCACGATCCCATCTTCAATAAAGATTTAAAGAAAATTCTGAAACAAGTTATGTGGGTATTTAGTAAAATTGATTATGATTTATACTTAGTTATTAACAATCTATATTCCAATAAAATTATCAATCTTTTAAATAAGAAGCCAATCTGACTACAAATGTAGAAGATCAAACCTCATCTGACAAATCACAATAAAAAATGAGCATTTCCTGTTTAGTATATGAGTGTCAAACTCAATCTAAACAGGAAATGCTCGTATTTTATTTTTACAACAGGTTAGAATTCAAACTGAACTGACATTCTATAGTTTTTGCCTGGAGCATAGAAACGATTAATACCTGCACCTGTTTCTTGATTAATCAAATTACTTGTACCAAACATACGAATTGAACGAGCAGAATCCCAAGTCATATATTTTTTGTCAAATAAATTGTAAACACCCGCTCGTAAAGTTAAATTCTTCATAGGTTTCACGAAGAAAGTAAAATCTGTCACTGTGTAAGCTTTACTACGCCATTTAATATGTTTATTTTGAACATATTCTTTATCTCCTGCTGTAGCATCTTTTGAATAAATGTTATATGTGTCACTCGCTTCTTTTTGGGAAACATGAGTAAGATATAAATTTGCCCCAAACAGATTATCAGGATGCGTATAGGCTAAACTCATCACTTGTGTCATTGGCTGAATAGCATTAAGTGGGCGGTTATCGCTTGCTTTACCTTTTTGTTTAGTTAATTGGTAACCAAAATCAACATTCTTCAACCATGATATCCATTTTCCTAATGTAAATTTGGTTTTCAATTCAAATCCTGTCACTTTAGCATTATCTAAATTAACAGATTGATATAATTCATGCTTAGTTGCTTGAGAACCAAATGATTTTGTTCCTAGATAACTAAGATCAATAAAATTATTATAATTTGTGATGAAATATCCACCAGAAATAAAACCGATTTCATCATCATGTAAAGTTAATGATAATTCCTTAGTTTTTGCAATTTCAGGTTTTAATTTAGAGCCTGGAAGAACAGTAAATTCTGGGTGCTTGAATGTGAAGTATAATTCATCAGCTGTTGGTGCTCTAAAACCTTTACTATATTTTGCTTGAATTTGTAACCAATCTAATGGATCGAATTTTGTGCTTAAAGCATAAGAACTCGCACTAAATTTTTTGGGTTGAGAAATATAATTAATATTAGCTTCTGCATTTTTTCGTCGATTAATTTCATTTTTATCATTAGGGTCTAGACTCCGTCTGTTTTCTACAACGGGTTCTTTTATAAATAAATTAACTACCATATCATCAGGGATTTTTGGCGTTATACCCGGTTGATAATTGGTTTTGTATTTGACTTTGTCATATCTATAACCAATATCAAAACCAAGATAATTATTTACTCTAAATTCATTTTTAAAATAGAGAGACCCATCTTTTGTTTCTACAGGAATAAGAAATGATGCTGTACTATTTTTTGTACATAAATCTGATGTACTCGATTCACAGTCTTTTGGATAATCAATCCACCATTTTCCACTATTAACTTTTAACCTTTAACCTTTCTTTATTTATCATTGATTTTGTTGTTTTACTCCAAACTAAACCATAAGATAAATCATGTTGGCTTTTTCCTAGTTCAAAATGTTTTGTTAAATCCAAATTAATTTGTTGAGTACGAGTATCAAGGTCACGTTTTTTCCAGAGGTTTCTATTATAACCAGGTGAATTAGGTACTAGAAAACGAGATGCTTTCTCTGGGGCAATATTGAAGCCATTTGCATCTAAAATTTTTTCAATAAGTGCAAATTTTTTACCCTCTTTTGGGATTTTTTTTATTGGTAAATCCTTAGGCTTTCCATCAGCTTCGAAACCTTGAATTGTATCTTTATCGCAGTTAATTCCATCACAAGATAATAAATTATCAGAATTGGTTATTCTGTGGTTGATACTGTTTTTGATAAAAGAATCTTTGTTTAAATCATAAGTGATATTATTGGCTAATAGCGTTTCCTTTTTCTCTTTTATATCCACTCGTAGTCTGCATTTTCCTATTTGTTCAGGCTCATTGTGTCTGTCATAGCAAGATCCTTCAAGATAGTATTTTCCATCATATTGATTCTGAAGTTTCCACTTGGTAGCAAGTTCTGCTGGAACTTCTTCCCTAAAGTTAGCGTATTTATTAAAAATATTTTTATCAATATAAGAGTAGTGTATTTTTGAAGTATTTTCTAATTTATAGGTTACAGGATTATTATTTCTATCAACAAGTTTATTATTATCGTTATAATGTAATCCAAGTGGATTTTGTACTCCTGGGCATTGCTCTCCTTCACAATAATCGTCAGTTCTTGCTCGTTGAGTGATGCTTTGATCTGTATAAGAGAGTTTTAAAGTATCCCAAAGTGGGTTTACATTTGTATTTTCAAATGTGATAGATTTACTAGTTCTAATGCTCTCATCATGAGTATGACGAGTATCTATTTCATTATCATTGCAAACATATCTAGTGCATCCATGTAATGAGTAAGATTTGTCTAGACCTTTATTTTCAACCCGTCTTCTATCATAGGCTACGGCAATGCGATTATTTTCACCAAGATTTGTACCAATTTTCAATAAAAGACTGCGGTCTTTTTTATTATAAGGATCGGTCTTTTCTCTGAGTTTTCCTAGAATGTCGTCTGCAGATTTGTAATCATAATTTTTGATTTCATGACCATTACGCCAAGTGCCGACAGCAAGTACATCGAATATACTTGCTTTTCCTGCAAAAGTAATAGAATTTAATCTTTCATCATTCTCGCTGGTAAAACCAGTTTTATATTTAAACGCGTAGTTTTTGTTAAGCAGAAGATCTCTTGCATCTTTAGTTTTATAGATGACGGAGCCACCCAATGCACCACTACCAGACATGAGAGAATCTGCACCTTTGGTAATTTTGGCATCAGATAAAGTTTCAATTTCAATTCCATTACGCGTGTTATTAAAATTACCATATCCTTCAAACAGGTCTTTAAAACCTTGGGAAGATAATGTTTCTGCTTGAGCAACGCCATCAACCGTAATTGCAACACGATTTTCATCTACCCCTCTAATCGCAAAACCGCTTTGACCAAAACGCCCAGCTTCAACAACAGTAACGCCCGTCTCGTATTTAACGATGTCTTTAATGTTGTTTGCTTGCTCTCTTTCTAGCGTTTTAGTCGTTTTTACAGTTTCGGCAATTTTAGGCGGAGCTTTCGTATCAGTATTTTCGGTAGAGCCAGATACATTTATTTGCTCTAGTTGTTCAGAAGCATTACTATTTTGGTTGGTTGGTTGGTTGGTTGGTTGGTTGGTTGGTTGGTTGGTTGGTTGGTTG
>ERZ1023466.166-NODE-166-length-13868-cov-250.785782_pt1 | contig 13868 bp, 11 predicted proteins | sample MGYA00380530_ERZ1023466 | MGnify/ENA primary metagenome ERZ1023466 (study PRJEB33173, sample SAMEA4830336) | metagenome | study: EMG produced TPA metagenomics assembly of the PRJEB25223 data set...
GGCTTGGCCGTCTGGGAGCAGGAATCCCCTCACTTTAGGGAGGGGAGGAAGTCAAGATGGGTATATTTGGATTATGTTAAATAACTTTAATCCCACACCCTGTGCTTAACTTTGTATCAGTGATTGACTTACCAAGGGCGTATCACACGCCCTTTTCTTTTATCTCTGTTATCCGCCTTGCTAGTTATGAGCCAACGCATCCACAGGATTAAGCCTTGACGCATTACGAGCAGGCAAAAAGCCAAACACAATGCCGATGAGCGTTGAGCAGACAAAGGCAACCACGATAGATAGGGGTGAGTAAATCACGCCCACGCTGTCGCCCCCAAATTTATTGATAAGACTACCCACACCAAAGGCAAGCAGAATTCCCAAAACACCGCCCAAGATACACACCAACACCGCTTCTATCAAAAATTGTCCCAAAATATCCGACTGCCTTGCCCCGACTGCCATACGCACGCCAATCTCGCTCGTGCGTTCGGTAACCGACACAAGCATGATATTCATCACGCCAATACCGCCCACGATAAGCGAGATAATCGCAATCGATGAGATAAGCATGGTCATGGCGGTGGTGGTGGATTGCACCGTTTCTTTGATGCTGTCGGTGTTCATGATGTTAAAATCGTCCGTGCCGTGCCGTGATTTGATAAGCTCGGATATGGCAGTCTCGGCAATGGCGGACGGTGTGTCATCATCAATCAGCACGACAAAGCGGTCAACCGTATTTTTGCCAAGCATACGATACATGACGGTGGTATAAGGCAGATAGACGGTGGGCGAGTTGCTGGTGCGGGCAAAGGACGATGTTTTTTCGGACAACACGCCCACGATACGGGCAGGGACGTTGCCGATGAGCAGGGTTTGCCCGATAGGGTTGCCTTCGCTGTTAAAATAGGTCTTATAGGCGTTTTGGTCGATGATGACATCTTGGGCGGACGTGGCGACACTGGTTTCATCAAACATCTGCCCCATAGCCAATTTTTCGCCCGTAACGGACAAATAATCCTTACCCACGCCCGTTACTGTGCCTGTCGTGTCTTGGTTTTGGTAGCGGATATTGACCGATTTGTTTACCATGGGGCTGACCGACACGGCATAGGGCTGGTCGGCAACGGCTTGGGCGTCCGCCACGGTGAGATTATCTCGTCCAAACCGCCGTCTGGGGTCGCCAAAGGGATAGCCGTTCATCACGGTAATGGTGTTCGTGCCTAGGGCGTTGATGTCGGCTAGGATTTTGGCTTGTGAGCCTTGCCCAAGCCCCACGATAGAGACGACAGAAGCGATACCGATGATAATCCCAAGCATGGTTAAAAGGGTTCGCATTTTATGGGCTTTCATGGCATAGATAGACATTTTAAAGGCTTCTTTTAGGCGGTCTATCACACCAAATAGGGCATTTTTTGAGCCAAAGGTATTTTTGCTTGTGGCGGTGCTTTGGGTATCGTGATTATTATCTTGCTGTTCTTGCTGTTCTTGCTGTTCTTGATTTCTGGCATTATCAGTATAATAATCAGCAATGATATGCCCATCCTTTAACTCAATCACTCGCTCGGCTTGGCTTGCCAAACTTGGGTCGTGCGTTACCATGATAATGGTGTGTCCGTCATCTTTTAGGCGGTGCAAGATGTTCATGACTTCCTTGCCAGAGCCACTATCCAACGCCCCTGTCGGCTCGTCTGCTAGGATAATATCACCCCCATTCATCAACGCCCTTGCGATAGAGACACGTTGCTGTTGTCCGCCTGAGAGCTGATTGGGGCGGTTGGTGGTTTTCTCGCCCAAGCCTAATTGGGTAAGTAGCTCGGTGGCTCGCTCACGCCTTTTGGTGGTGTTCATGCCTGCATAGACGGCAGGGACGGTAACATTGTCAAGGGCGTTGATGTCGCCAAGCAAGTGATAACGCTGAAAAATAAAGCCAAAATGCTCACGTCTAAGCTTGGCAAGCTCTTCACTATCCATGTCGTCCACGGATTTGCCAAAAATGGTGTAGCTTCCGCTTGTGGCTTTGTCAAGACAGCCCAAAATATTCATGAGCGTGGATTTGCCTGAGCCTGATTGCCCGATGATAGCAACCATTTCGCCTTGATATAGGGTTAAATCAAGCCCATGCAAAATGCGAATGGTGGTGTCGCCTGCTGGAAACTCACGCACTAGGTTTTTGATTTGTATGAGTGGGATTTTCATCACGCCCCCTTAACGCATGGGCGGACGGTTTTGGCGTTGTCCGCCTTGACCTGCTTGACTTGCTTCGCCAATCACGACTTTATCGCCAGCGTTTAGCCCTGATTTGATTTCGGCATTGACACGGTTATTTAGTCCCACTTGTACGTCCACAGGCTTGGCAATACCGTCTGCTCCGACCACTTGCACGCTGTATTTGCCCTTGCCCCCTTTTAGGGCGGATGACGGTATGGTGAGTACATTTTTGACTGAATTGGTGATGATGTTTACTTGGGCAGTCATGTCAATGCGAAACTTGCGTTCGGCATTATCCACGTCCAAGTAGCCGATGTAATACACCGCCGAATCCGTGCTACTGGTCGTGCTGATGTTCTCGGGGGCAGGCTCAACCCCTGCCAGCGTGGTGTCAAACTGCTGTTCGGTATTGCCAATGATGTTAAAGCGAGCAGGCATTCCTGCACTTACGTTTACCACGTCTGCCTCGCTAATTTGGGCGTTAATGCGGACACGGCTAAGGTCGGCAAGCGTTACAATGGTCGGGGCGGACTGCATGGCATTGACCGTTGTGCCTTCTTTTTGGGTAACAGAAACAACTGTACCGTCCATAGGGGCGACAATGGTGGTGTAGCTTAAATCTTCGGTGGCGGTGGATAGGTCGTTTTGGGCTTTGTTAATGCTTGCTCGCTGGCTTTGGATATTTGCTTGGGCGGTGGCAACGTCATTTTTGGCGTTTTGCACGTTTGCCCTTGCCACTTGGACATTGGCACGAGCGACTTCTACCGCACTTTGGGCGTCATCATAATCTTGGCGACTGATTGCATCAATTTTTAAAAGGCTCTCCAAACGAGCAAAGGACTGTTCGGCTTTTTTGAGTTCAGCAAGGCGTGCTTGTAAGGTCGCCTCTGAGCTTGCCACATTGCCTTGACTGGACGCCAGATTTGCTTGGGCTTGGGCAAGGCTCGCCTCAGCTTGTTGTAAATTGGCATTGGCATTAGATACCGTATTTTTTTGTTCCACTTGGTTAATTTGGGCAATCAAATCGCCTTTTTTGACTTCATCGCCCACGTCCACATACAGCTTGACAATCCGCCCTGACACCTGAGCTCCCACGTCCACGCTTTGAATGGGCTTGACTTTGCCTGACGCCATGACCGTGTTTTCAATGTCGCCCATGACCGCATCGGCAGTCAGATAAGACGGTGGGGCTTCTTTGGGCTTAAAAAAATAATAGGCAAGAGCAATCAGTGCAATGGCAATAATGACAATGATAAGCCATTTTAGGGGAAATTTGGATTTTTTGGCGGTGGACATGGTTTTTTCCAAAAAAAATAGCAGAATAGAGATTAATTGTAAAAAAATTGGTATTTTTAAGAATTAATATTGATAAAAAATAAGGGTTTTAAATTTTGGTATGGTTAATGATAGGTTTGCAGGATAAATAACAATTTATCCTATATTATGATTAATTTTTAAACAATTCATTTAGTTCTAATTTTATGAGCTTTACATTTATCTTAAAAATTGTCTTAAAAAATCTAAATTTAACCAATGTAATTTTTAAAAACCCAACAATCATTATAAAATTTTTGTTTTAAACAACAATTAAACCCTAAGTATTTTTTATAAATTTTTATGGTAAATTGGTAACGTTTTGTAATTAACCATGTCCGCCATTCACCCTTGCCTTACCCCTACCCCACACACCGACAGCACCAAATCGGTCAGCAGTTGCCACACGTCTTTATCACTCACGCCCTTGATTGCCTTATCAATGGCATAGACATCGGACAGCCACCGTCCGCCCTGCCCATGCAGTCGCCGTGCCGTCTGCTCGTAGGTGTATGCCTTGCTCTGCCAAATGCCAAGCTCGCTTGAGGCTTTACCTGCCTGTATCTGTAAAATCAGCCGTACATCCTTGGCAACTGCCCACAGCACAATGCTTGGGGCGGTGTCGGTGCGTTTTAGGTGGTGTAAGATAGCAAGGCTTTTTTGGGCGTTGCCCGCAAGCATGGTATCCGACAGATGAAACACAGTAAAATCCGCCCCGTCCACCAGCGACTGCCCGAGCTCGTCCACACCAATCATCTGCCCATGCGTGTATAAAAAGGACGTCCGCCACAGGGTCTGATATGCTGACAATAGATGATGTTCGGTGTGTGATAAGAGCATTTGCCACGCATCAGGGCTTAGGATTAGCCCCAGCTCTTGGGCTTTGGCGGTCAAGATATCGGTACGCACTGACTCATTATAGACATTGCCGTCAATGATAAGCCCTTGATTATCAAAGAGTTTTAGGGCTTTGGTGGCGAGTGATTTTTTGTCTTGCTTTGGCAGGCACCAGATGAGATGATTATGACTATGCCCGCCTGCCACGTCATCGGCAAAGGCACTAAGGCGTGCGATTGCCTTAGTATCGGGCTTATGATTACCCGTAACTATCAGGGCGGTACTGTCGCCAAACAGCGATAGGTCATTTAGCTCGGCGACCACGTCCAACCATGATTTGGCGGACGACAGCTCCATGCGTTTGATGAGCTGATTATTTGCCGACCATTGGGGGCGACAGGCGTCAATGAGCCATTGGTGCAGAAGTGGCTCATCACTGTGCATGACCCATAGCCCCTGTGTGGGCGTGGTGTTGTCGCTTTTGAGATGATGAAAAAGCGGTAAAAATCGCTGTTGCACGGTCTGCTCGCTTAGCGTGCCATGGCTCGGTAACGCTCGGCAATGCGTTCGCCTAGCTGGTCATAGAGCCAGCCCCTACTCTCTTCGCCCTGCTGGTCAAGCGTTACCACGCTCGCTTCGTTATATTGATAGCTTTGCTCCACTTGCATGGGGGCGGTGGTGGTTTTACCGCCAACGGTGATTTTGACGTCCGCACTTAACACCAGACGAATCTCGGTCAAAGTGCCGACCAACTCATAACGGCGAAAGCGTAAATTATCCACACGGATTTGGTTGGTGCTAAGCCCTGTTTTTAGGTGCATAAGCTCCAAATGCTTGGTCATGGCTCGTTTTAGGTGCAAGTTTTCTTGGCTATCATCTAGGCTTAACTGCACGGTCTGATAAGCAGGAGCTATCTGTAAACTCTCGCCTGTCCCACGCAAGGCAAATCCGCACCCCGATAAAGTTAGGGTAGATAAGACGGCTAATGCTAACAATGGAGCGGTTAAAAATTTTGGCATGGTTGTCCTTTTTGTATCATATCATATCAAATCACTTCACAAAATACGCCACACCAAAACCCACCCAATAAATCGCCACTGCCAAAATCACCGCCGTAATCACACTTGCGATATTACGCACGACAGGCGGGGCAATGCTGGTTTGGGTGGTGTTTTCATCACGCACAGTGCTTTCGCTTTCTGCCTTTAAATAGCCCAGTCGAAGCACGGCATGAATAACGATAAAGACGGCAATGACCGCCCAATGAATTTGCAAAAATCCCACGACCAAATTGGCTAAAATGGCAATGTTGGATAATAGGCTAAACAGTTTGGTTTTTGGCATAATACAAAAGAGTTAATGAATGATTTTAAATAATATTGGTTTATTTTATCAACATTGATTGGCGTGTTCATGAGTGTGTAGGGGCAAATTACATTCGCCCTGTGATATGGTAAATTCTATTCAAAACAAAACAAAGGTTTTCCGTTCGTGGTGAGCTTGTCGAACCATAACGGAAAACCGATTCACCCGCAGGCATAGCTCAGGGCGAACGGCTTTTTTGTATGGTTTTGATATGAATTGAGTATAATTTCACGCATTTATTTGATTAAATGGTTTAAATGGCATTGCTTATCAGTAAATTTCAATGTTTGTAGGGATAAATCACATTTGCCCTGTCAATGTCTTGGCTTTTGGGCGAATTGCAATTCGCCCCTACAATGGCTAACTTTTAAAATTTACCTTGATTTAACAATGCCAAAATTTATTAAACAACCACACTCACGAGTTTATTAGGCACCACAATCACTTTTTTGGGTTCGCCTGTGATAAACTTGGCAACGCCCTCATGCGATAGAGCCATTTGTTTAATGGTGTCGTTGTCCGTGCCTGTCGGTACGTCAATCTCGCCACGCACTTTGCCATTTACTTGCACTGCCATGACAATGCTGTCGCTCACCAGAGCCGATTTATCAAGTGTTGGGAAGGTAAGCGTGCGACTGTCAAACCCAAACACTTCTAGCAAATGCTCGCCAACGTGCGGAGCGTATAGTGATAGGATTGTCAAAAGCGTGATAATGGCTTCATGACGTACCGCCAAATCGCCACCGTCTGCTACATCAAACGCCCCAATGTCATTGGCAAGCTCCATAAGGGACGATACAGGCGTGTTCAGAGCCAAATGTTCGCCCAAGGCGGTGTCAATTCTGGCAATGGTCTCATGGGTCTTACGGCGTAAGGCTTTGGCGGATTTGGATAGGCTGTGGTTTGCCACGTCTAGGGCGGATTTTTCCACATTAGCAATCGCAGTCAAATGCTCATCGGCAAGTCGCCATACTTTTTTGACAAAATTATAAGGACCTTTTAGGGCAGAGTCTGACCATTCTAGCGTTTGGTCAGCAGGGGCGGTAAACATGGTGTACAGTCGTACTGTGTCCGCTCCGTATTCGCCCATGATGGTCTGTGGGTCCACGCCGTTGTTTTTGGACTTTGACATTTTTTCAATTTTGCCAATGGTAACAGGCTCGCCGTCCGCTATCAGCACCGCTTCGTTGCCACGCACTTCCACTTCATAAGGGAAATAGTAGGTTTTTGAGCCGTCCGCCTTTTCACGATAAAAAGTGCCAGCCAATACCATGCCTTGTGCCAATAGGTTTTCAAAGGGTTCAGCCCCCTTAACCAAGCCTTCATCACGCATGACTTTATGGAAAAAGCGAGCGTACAATAGGTGCAAAATGGCGTGTTCAATACCGCCCACATATTGATTGACTGACAGCCATTTGTCCGCCCCTTGTCTGCCGACCATTTGGGTGTCATCGTGGGGCGTGGTAAAGCGTTGGGCGTACCAGCTACTCTCCACAAAGGTGTCAAAGGTATCGGTCTCACGCTCGGCAGGTTGTCCGCATTTTGGACAGGTGCAGTTCACAAATTCGGGTATTGATTTTAAAGGATTGCCACGACCGTCAGGCACGACATTGGTAGGTAGCACCACAGGCAAATCGCTCTCAGGCACAGGCACCGTTCCACAGTACTGACAGTTAATCATCGGAATCGGACAGCCCCAGTAGCGTTGGCGAGACACGCCCCAATCACGCAGGCGGTATTGAATGGTTTTTCTTCCTAGATTTCTATTGCCTACAATCTCAGCAACTTTATCAAAGGCTTCTTGGAAATTTAGCCCATCAAGCTCGCCACTATTAACACAACGACCATATTCCCCAAATGTGTCCTGCCATTCATTAAAATCCAACACAGGAATCTCAGAAACCATTGTATTGATAATCTGTTCCAGTGGTAATCCAGACAGTCTTTTAGCTCGCTCTTCTTCGGTTTCGGTTTCTTCTACATCAAAACCCATAAGTCGAGTATAAACACGCCCTTTATCAAAACACGCAACCGTTTCAGCAGAACGCCAATCTTTTGGCATAATGACTGGCTTGATTTCTAAATTATACTTTTTAGCAAATGCAAAATCACGCTCATCATGAGCAGGCACGCCCATGACCGCCCCCGAGCCGTAGCTCATGAGAACATAGTTAGCAACCCAAATCGCCACATCTTCGCCCGTTACAGGGTGCTTGGCAAATAGCCCTGTATCCATGCCCACTTTTTCGGCTTTGGCAAGCTCACTTTCGGCAACCGAGCCTTGTTTGCATAACCTGCAAAATTTGGCAATTTGTTCGTTTTGGCGAGACGCATACTGGGCAAGCGGGTGTTCGGCTGATACCGCAAGATAGCTTACGCCCATGATTGTATCAGGGCGAGTGGTAAAGACGGTGAGTTTGTCCGCTTGTCCGTCTAGCTCATAGGTAAAATCCAGCTCCATGCCATGACTTTTGCCAATCCAGTTGTGTTGCATGGTTAGGACTTGTTTTGGCCATTTGTTTTCTAACAGTTTTAAATCGTCAAGCAGTTCGTCCGCATAGTCCGTGATTTTAAAATAATACATCGGAATATCACGTTTTTCAACGACCGCCCCCGACCGCCAGCCACGACCGTCTATGACTTGTTCGTTGGCAAGGACGGTGTTGTCCACAGGGTCCCAGTTTACGGTGGATAACTTTTTATATACCAAGCCTTTTTTGTAAAGCTGTAAAAATAGCCATTGCTCCCATTTATAGTACTCAGGATTGCAAGTGGCGAACTCACGAGACCAGTCAATGGAAAGACCTAGCGATTTTAATTGCCCACGCATATGCTCAATGTTGGACATCGTCCACGCATGGGGGGCAACTTCGTTGTCAATGGCAGCGTTTTCAGCAGGCAAGCCAAAAGCGTCCCAACCCATAGGTTGCATGACGTCATAACCCTTTTGGCGATAGTAGCGAGACAACACGTCCGTAATGGCGTAGTTACGAACGTGTCCCATGTGGAGCTTACCGCTTGGGTAGGGGAACATGGAGAGCATATAGCGGGTGGGTTTGCCGTTGTCGTTGTTGTCCGTGTGGTAGCGGTTGTCGGCTTGCCATTTGGCTTGCTGGGCTTGTTCAATGGCTTTAAAATCGTAATCGTTTAGGCTCATGATAGGCTAACTCAAAAATAAAAAATTTAACACGCTATTATAGCCGATTTTTGTTATAATTTGCCAATATTTTGTAAAGCGAGACACCCCCATGACGACCATTTATGGCATAAAAAACTGCAACACCATGAAAAAAGCGTTTGATTTTTTAAATCAAAACGGCATAACCCATGAGTTTTTTGATTATAAAAAGTCGGTATTAAGCCAAGATGACTTCGCCAAATTTGTGGCAACCTTTGGCGAAAAAGTCATCAACAAACAAGGCACAACCTATCGTAAACTGGACGATACCGCCAAAAACACCCTTGCTAGTGGCGATGTATCCGCCATGTATGAGATAGTCAAGGACAACCTTAGCGTACTAAAACGCCCGATTGTGATGGGTGATGGCGTGGCGTTGATTGGCTTTGATGAGAGTAACTGGAAAGAAATGTTTGGTAAATAACAACCGCCCATCGCTGACAGGACAGATGGCGTCAATCATCGGACTTATGGGCATATTACCATCGCCCATAAGCCCTTTTGATGAATTGATATCTTGTTCGTCTATTGTGATACGTGTGTGTATTTACGTATTTTTACCACGTGTTTACACCATAGACCTCTAACACCAAGAGAGTGCTAGAATTTGAGGATGTGTATCAATATGGATTTTCAAGCCACTTTTTCTCAATTTCAGCAATCTTGCCACTGGCAATAAGTTTATCAATACCTTCATTAATCATGCCGATAAGTTCATCTTTGCCTTTGCCAGCGACAATAACCTGAGCAGATTGTGGATTGCTTTCGGTTTCATAGGCAATAATATGTGTTTTAACTTCTGGGTATTTGACGGCAAAATATTCCAGCAGTTGCTTATCTTCACCGATGGCATCTGTCTTGCCCTGTGCTAGCGACTTAAAGGTTAAAAATGTGCTTTGATTCTCATGTATGGTTGCTGTCGGCACAGCTGTGGAGATGTCTTGGCATTGTTTTGCTCCAGTCATACAATCAAAACGCTTGCCTCCCAAATCAGACAGTGACTGAATGCTTGGATCTACCACCATGATCGCAGATGGTACATGTAAATATTTCTTGGATAGGGTATAAGCCTCATTACGCTCATCATTATATGACACCCCAGAAATTGCCAAGTCATTTTTACCAGCACCAACACTGGGCAACATGTCTGCCCATGACATTGTCTCAAACTTTATATCAAAACCCTGCACCTCTCCAATAGCCTTGATAATTTCAATATCCATACCAATCAAGTTACCTTTCTCATCCAAATAACTAAATGGCGGTTGCACTCCTGTGGTAGCTACTTTGATTTGATAGTTTGTGGACGATTTGTCAGCATTGGCTTTTTGCACGCTATTATCTTTTTGTGTGCTACCATTATTCTCGCCACCACAACCACTTAATAAGCCCAAAACTGCCAAAAACATGAACTTTTTCATTGTTTAGCTCTCCATTTTTCGAAATAATTTGATGGTTCTGAAATTTCTATTTCAGGTCTGACATGGTATCACGTAACGACACTAAAAATCAATCACATCACTAAGAATTTATAGAAATAATTTTAACAATAATACCACTAATATCCAACCTTGTCACTCATCATCATTTGTTTGCTTGTCCACTGTGGGTTGCTGTACAACTGTTTCATCATTTATCTTTTCTTTTTGTCCAAACGGCCTGTTCCAAAACGGCTTAATCACTTTTTTTTGACTTCCTCCCCTCCCTAAAGTGAGGGGATTCCTGCTCCCAGACGGTCAAGCCCGACCGCAAGAATGTTCCGACTGGCGTTAATATCTCTATCATGCCATGTGCCACACTTAGCACAAGTCCATTCTCTTATTCGCAAACCCGCTCTACCTTTCGGACTACTGGACGTATCGCCACAGCACGAGCAAGTTTGGGTGGTGTATCGCTCTGATACGATTTCAAAACGACAACCTGCATTCTTGCATTTGTAAGTCAGTTGTCGTTTGAGTTCAAACCAACCTGCATCATAGACACTTTTGGCTAGTTTGCCTTTTTTACTGTTAAATTGGGTAGTTTTAACGTCACCTACGACGATTAGGGCATTGTTCTTGACTAATTGGGTGGTAAATTTGTGTATGAGGTCTTGGCGTGTGTTTTTGATTTTGGCATGGATAGCCTTAACACGCTTTTTGTTTTTAGCACGCCCCGCAATGGCTAAATTTTTAGCATATTTGAGCGTTTGCTTGATGGTGAGCTTGTCACCGTTTGAGGTAGTGGCACTGTCTTTTAATCCTAAGTCAATGCCTACGCTACCTGCTCCGCATTGTGTTTTAGGATAGTCTTTGACGGTGATACACGCATACCAACGATTACGGCTGTCTTGTACTAATTTGCAAGTATTAATTTGATATAGTGATAGGTTGTAGCTGTCCCATAAATCTATGACTATCTTTTGCCCTTTAGCTAGGGAGAGTCGCAGGGTTGATTTTAAGCCCTTTTTACCTGTTTGGTGGGTGGCGATGTGCTTAATGGCGGATTGTTTAAACGGTAGCCAACCGAGCGATTTACGCTTAGAGCTTGGGTTGTTGGTTCGCCATGATAGTTTGGCTTTTTTAAACTGTTTACGGCTTTTAGCGTGGGTTTCGTTGATGGCTTGGATAGTTTGCGAGTGTAAGCCAAGTAACTCACCGCTACCTTTGGTGTATTCGTTTAAATCGTAGGCAGATAGAAACTTGCCAGTACGCTGTAAATATTTGAAACTCAAGTCATTAACGTAGTTCCATACGAAATTGACCGAACCGCTTAGGCGGTTTAGTTGGTCTGTGTGTTTATCTCGTATGCGTAGCTTGAGTGTTTTCATAGGTTTGTGTATAATGAGATAGGTATATTATATATTTGGTTTAATTTTATGTCAAAACTAGACAACGTCCATGCGTAAGCATGATTGCGGAGTTGCCTTATATCCACCGCCTAAAGTCGGTGGTTTTACGGCAACGGAGGATAAAAAAGACGGTGCCAGACCGCCTTTAAAATTTAACCATTGGTTTCTCTTAAAATCTGCGTACCCACGCCTTCTTCGGTAAAGATTTCAAGCAAACAAGCGTGTGGCACTCGCCCGTCCACAATGGTCGCACTTCTAAGTCCTGCCTTGACCGCATCCAACGCCCCTGCGATTTTGGGTATCATGCCCCCACTAATGGTGCCGTCAGCGATGAGATTGTCCACGTCTGTGGGCGACAGGCTTGTTAGTACGTTGCCGTCTTTGTCTAGCACGCCTTTGATGTTAGTGAGCAGGAGCAGGCGTTCGGCATTTAAAAACTCTGCCACACGGCTCGCCACTAGGTCGGCATTGATGTTATAGGTCTCACCATTTTCGTCCACGCCTAGGGGGGCGATGACAGGGATAAAGTCGCTATGGATAAGCATATTGATGACATCTGTATTGACGTGGGCGACTTCACCAACAAAACCCAAATCAATGGGCGTGCCGTCTTTATCGGTCATGGCAAGTTTGGTTGCACGGATTAGATTGGCATCTTTGCCTGTCAAGCCAATCGCCTGCCCACCATGTTTGTTAATGAGATTGACGATAGATTTGTTCACACTACCGCCCAGCACCATTTCTACCACGTCCATCGTATCTTTGTCGGTAACTCTCATGCCGTCTATGCGGTCAGACTCACGCCCAAGTTCATTCATGAGATTATCCACCTGTGGGCCTCCGCCATGCACCACCACAGGGTGAATACCAACGGTTTTTAAAAGGACAATATCACGGGCAAAAGAGCTTTCTAGCACAGGGTCGGTCATGGCATTACCGCCATATTTGACCACGATGAGCTTGTCTTTATAACGTTGGATATAAGGCAGGGCGGTCGTGATGACTTCTGATGTGTGTTTGGCTTCGTCTAATGTTAGGGATTTGTGTTGCATAAATTTTTCCTTTAAAAATTAGACTTCCTGCAAAACCCCGAATTAAGGAAAACCGTTCGTGGTGAGCCTGTCGAACCATAACGGTTTTCCGCCACCCTTCGACAAGCTCAGGGCGAGCGGAAAACTAGTTTTGCAGGAAGTTTATTGTGTTTTTGATATGGGCAAATTGCAATTTGCCCCTACAAGATGTTACTTTATCTAAAAATCATTTAATCCCAGAGCTACCAAACCCACCTGCCCCACGTTCGCTGTCATCGCTAAATTCACCCACAATCTCAAAGCTTGGACGCACCACAGGCACCACCATATATTGAGCCATGCGTTCGGCAGGATTTAGGGTAAAATCGGTGTCGCTTCTGTTCCACACCGACACCATCAGCTCGCCTTGATAGTCAGCATCAATCAAGCCCACTAGGTTGCCAAGAACAATGCCATGCTTATGCCCAAGCCCCGAACGTGGCAAAATAATCCCTGCAAAATTGGGGTCTTTGATGTATATTGCAAGCCCCGTGCCGATGAGTTTGGTTTCGCCTGCACGGATAACCACAGGCTCGTCAATGCACGCCCTTAGGTCTATGCCTGCCGAGCCGTCTGTGGCACGAGTAGGCAAAGGAAAATTAGGGTCGGAGCCGATTTTTGGGTTTAGGAGTTTGACTTGGACGGATTGCATAAGATTACCTTTTTAAATAACTCAATTTCATCAATGATTGGCTAATTTTAAGCAACTGCCCCCAAAAAAGCAATGCCAAAGCCCAAAAAGCATTTTATTTTGCTAAATTTTAAAAATTTTATAAAAAACGCTTGACGTATCAAAATTTCCCTGTATAATACGCACCACATTTAGTGATAAGGGTCGTTAGCTCAGTTGGTAGAGCAGTTGACTTTTAATCAATTGGTCGCAGGTTCGAATCCTGCACGACCCACCATTATCCTAGATGACCGAACAAGCCTTGTGCTTAACGGGTCGTTAGCTCAGTTGGTAGAGCAGTTGACTTTTAATCAATTGGTCGCAGGTTCGAATCCTGCACGACCCACCATTCCCCAATAGCTCAGTCGGTAGAGCATCGGACTGTTAATCCGTGTGTCCCTG
>ERZ1023466.171-NODE-171-length-13415-cov-11.475898_pt1 | contig 13415 bp, 16 predicted proteins | sample MGYA00380530_ERZ1023466 | MGnify/ENA primary metagenome ERZ1023466 (study PRJEB33173, sample SAMEA4830336) | metagenome | study: EMG produced TPA metagenomics assembly of the PRJEB25223 data set...
AATCGGAGTTCTCTTAACTTTTTTAGGATGGCATTCTCCGCTCTCAGGTACTCTCCCTTTTGTTTTCTCAACAATAGTATACCCGTTTTTCCTGTATTGTGCTAGCCAGTTAAGAAGTATCGTACGACTTGGGAGACCGTATTCAAGAGAAACTCTATCTTTAGTCCAGCCTTCATGTCAGACTTTATGAATCATTTCTTGTTTTAAATCAGGAGAATAGTAACGATTTTTTCCTTTTTTGACGAACTCTATTCCGTAACGATCAATCAATTTAATCATATACCTAAGATTAGAATTGTTTATCCCAAATTTATTTGAAAGCTTCTCTAAGCTATATCCTTGTTTTCTAAGTTCATAGATCTGAACTTTATCATCATAAGTTAGTTTCATAATAAAACACCCCAAAAGTTAGATTTTTTCTGTCTAACTTTTGGGGGGCAGTTCATCATTTCAACATCCTATACTATGCGTTTTTCTTATTTGAAATACTTTTTACTCAACCTCTTTATACTCAATGAAAATCAAAGTGCAAACTAGAAAGCTAGCCTCAGGCTGCTCAAAACAGTGTTTTGAGGTTGCAGATGGAAGCTGACGTGGTTTGAAGAGATTTTCGAAGAGTATTACTTAATCTTCTTGATACTTTGACTAAGAATAAATCCTACAATCATCCCTACCATATTTTGCATAAAATTTGGTAGAATTTCTGGGAGGGCTGCTGCCCAGTCATTCATCAAAGTAGAACCCAAGGCGTAGCCTCCTACCATGGCAATAGTTGCTAAAATAAGGCCTAACCACTGACTTTTTCCTTTAAATCCTGCGAAAAATCCCTGCAAGCCATGGTTGACCAAGCTAAAGAACATCCACTGAGGGTAGCCTGATAAGAGGTCAATCAAGAAACTTGCTAGTCCTCCGACTACCGCTCCTTCACGACTACCAAAGTAAAAGGCCGCAAAGAAGACACCAGCATCTAAAAGAGTTAGAATTCCTGTAGGTGTTGGGATTTTTAAGAAATAACCTAGAACCACAGAAAGGGCGGTTAATAGGGATACAAGGGCGATTTTAGTTGTTTTTGTTTGCTTCATATTGTCTTACTCCATACTGATCTGCTTGTGCAATAGCACGATAAACGAAAGCCTTAGAGCTTTCTACTGCTGGCAAAAGTTTATCACCTTTAATCAAGTGACTGGCAATGCTAGAGGCAAAGGTACAACCTGCACCAACATTTTGGCCTTGGATAACTGGATTTTCTAGGATAGTAAAGGTCTGTCCATCATAAAAGACATCCACAGCCTTGTCCTGACTAAGACGATTGCCTCCCTTGATAATGACTGCTGGCGCTCCTAAATCATGCAATTTCTGCGCTGCAGTTTTCATGTCTTCCAAGGTTTTAATTTCCTGACCGGATAATAATTCTGCTTCTGGGAGATTAGGCGTAATCACACTGACATAAGGGAAAAAGCGAATCAACTCTTGGCAGAGCTCACTGACAGCTACATCATGCGTTTCCTTGCAGACCAAGACAGGATCCAACACCACAGGTACTCCTGGGCGTTGTTTGATAAAGTCCAAGGCCTTCTCAGCCACACTGACAGTAGGGAGAAGACCAATCTTAATTCCCCCAAATTCCACATCACGCAAGCTATCTAATTCATGTTGAAAAATGGTATCATCAGTTGGAAAGACTTCAAATCCTTTTTCTGTCAAGGCTGTCAAACAAGTCACTGCTACAAACCCATGCAAGCCGTTCAAGGTATAGGTAGCCAAATCAGCTGACAGTCCACCACCACTAAAAATATCATTTCCAGAAAGTGCTAAAATACGATTATTCTTCATAACGAATCTCCTTTAAATACAAACCATTTGGTGCTGCAGTGGGACCTGCAAGTTGCCTGTCCTTCTTCTCCAAGATGAGATCAATCTGCTCTACTGGCATGCGGTTGTTACCGATTTTGAGAAGAGTCCCCACCATATTGCGAATCTGTTTATACAAGAAACCATTTCCGGAAAAGGTAAAGGTCAAAAATTGTCCTGTCTCATCGACTATTAAACTAGCTTCTGTGATGGTGCGAACCTTATCCTCTACACTAGTCCCAGAGGCTGTAAAACCGGTAAAATCATGGGTTCCCTCTAGCTTTTTGATTGCAATCTGCATTCGTTCCACATCGAGTGGGTAGGGAAAGTGGGTGGCATAGTGACGGCGCATCGGATTTTTGGGACGTCCTCTATCCACAATAAACTCATAGGTCTTGCTATGCTTGGCATAACGGCAATGAAAATCAGCTGCCACAAGCTCAATCGAAATCACATCAATATCTTCAGGAGACTGGGTATCCAAGGCAAAACGGAGTTTCTCCTCATCCATCTGATAAGGCAGGTCAAAATGAATGACCTGTCCCAGGGCATGAACCCCACTATCTGTCCTACCAGCACCGTGAACAGTAATGGTTTGCCCTTTATTTAATCTGGTCAAGGTTTTTTCAATTTCTTCCTGAACGCTACGCGCATGAGGCTGGCGCTGAAAGCCAGCAAAGGCATAACCATCATAGGAAATAGTTGCTTTATATCTCGTCATAACCTCTATTTTATCAAGAAATTAGTCTGTAAACAAGGACCTAAAACAAATATTGTATGGGTATAAAAATCTTATACTCTTGAAAATCTCTTCAAACCACGTCAGTTTCCATCTGCAACCTCAAAACACTATTTTGAGCAACCTGCGGCTAGCTTTCTATAGTAGATTGAAATAAGATATGAACAACTCTATTAGGAAAGTCAAATTAATTTCTAGAAATATTTTAGCAGCTACAGCGTACTATTCCAAACTCAATCAACTATGCTCTTTGATTTTCATTGAGTATCAAAAGAAAAACTTAGGAATCAATCCTAAGCTCTCTTTTGAAGTAGGTACATGACAAAGATAGAGATTACAATCAACCAACCTCCTAAGATACTAAAGACCAACATCCCATTGTGAGTTAGTAAGCCAATTGCACCTAGAACGAATGGGGTCGTAAAGGCTCCGAAACTACAGCCTAATACAGCAAATGAAGTTGCTTGATTGAGGAGTTTAGCTGGAATTCGTTCAGAGACAAGTTGAAAGACCGTCGTCAAGACTACACTATAGGCAAATCCAGCCAGAACACTTCCTGCTACTACCACCCACAAGGATGAAGACAAGGCAATCACGATTTGCCCCAAGCCAAAGGTAATACCAGACCAGAGGAGCAGTTTCTCTTTAAAGATAGAAATCAAGAAAGAAAAACTCACCCCAGCCACAATCCCGATCAACTGCATGATACTAAGAACAAAACTAGATAACTGGGCATCCCCCAATCCTCTTTCCACCATCAAACTTGGAATACGGATGGTAATAGCTGTATTGGTACAAACTACAACTGCCGCTTCGATAGCTAAGGTAAAAATCAAGCCTTTCATTTCTCGAGTTAAACGACTTGCTTCCTTCGCTCTTTTCTTGACTTCTTTCTTTGATTTTCCATAAGGGACAAAGAGCAGATAAAGGGGCAGCACCAAAAATCCAGCACTATAGGCTAGAAAGATAGCTGTCCAACCAAAGGCCAACAACTGACCGACGGCCAAGGTAATGAGAGAAGCTCCAACGACCTCTGCAGAAGCGCGTAGCCCTAACATCTGAATTCGCCTTTTTCCTTGGTAGCGTTCACTGATAATAGAAATGGCCTTGGCATTGATCATCCCAAGACCCAAACCAAAGAGAAGCCGTGTTCCAAAGACAAAGGGATAGGCTTGGTACCAGAAGGGAGCTGTACCGCTCAATGATAAAATCAGCAAGCCCAAACTAATCTGTAAGCGCTCAGGAAATATTTTTTCTAAGAAACCATTTAGCAGTAACATCATCATGATTCCAAAGGAAGGCAAGCTCACCAAGAGCTCAATTTGTTCCTTAGAATAACCCTGATAATAGTCAAACATGGCTGGTAGGGCACTCGAAATGGAAAAGGAGGTAATCAAAACGAGGGAGAGAGCCAAAATGCTGGCCCGTTCTAAAAATTGTTTCATGAAATCTCTTTCTATATTTCTCTTAATCTTCTACTTTTTTGATAGTTATCAAATAAGCAAGAAAAGAAGAAGCCTCATTGGTTTGTAGACTCCTTCTTAAATTCGAAAATGAATCCCTTGTATCTTATACTCAATGAAAATCAAAGAGCAAACTAGGAAGCTAGCCGCAGGTTGTTCAAAACAGTGTTTTGAGGTTGCAGATGGAAACTGACGTGGTTTGAAGAGATTTTCGAAGAGTATTAGGATGACTTTCTCTTGATTTGCTTGATAAAGTAGAAAATAAATCCTGCTACCATATAGGCAACAAAGATAATCAGACACCACTTAAACACAACATTCCAACCCTTGTTCACATTCAAAAAGAAGTAAGGGAAAGGATTATCCTTAGCATTTGGAATATTGAGTTTTAGAACCAAGCCATTAAAAAGAGCAAACATCATATACAGAAAGGGTAAAATGGTCCACACTGCTGGATCCCAAATCTTGTATTGACCCTGTTTGTCAAAAAAGAGGGTATCCGCTAAAAACCAGATGGGAACGATATAGTGGCAAAGGAAATTTTCTAGGGTATAGAAATTAGTCGCAATGGGCGCCAAGAGGAAATGGTAAATCACACAGGTAATCATGATACTCATGGTGACCCCACCTTTTAAGCGCAAGAGACTTGGCCTTTGCCAATTTTCACCTACACGGCTCATAACCTTTAGAAGATAAAGGGTAAAAATAGTTACCAAGAGGTTGGACAGAACCGTGTAATAGAGAAGCATCCCAAAACCACCATGCTTAGTAATTTCAAGATAAACTCCCGTAAAAGCCGCTAGAAACAAGAAGATACGGCTATAAAATACAAGTTTATAGTGTTTTGACATGCTTAAATCTTCCTCACAAACTCTGATTTAAGTTCCATGGCACCAAAACCATCAATCTTACAGTCGATATTGTGGTCGCCTTCTACGATGCGGATATTTTTCACGCGCGTCCCTTGTTTCAAATCTTTTGGCGCACCTTTTACTTTCAAGTCCTTGATGAGAGTTACTGTATCACCATCAGTCAATTTATTTCCGTTGGCATCGATAGCGACAAGACCTTCTTCTACTTCTGCAACTTCAGCAGGATTCCACTCATGAGCACACTCTGGGCAAACCAGTAGGGCACCGTCTTCGTAGACATACTCTGAGTTACATTTTGGACAATTTGGTAAATTGTTCATGGTTTCTCCTTATCATCATTCACTATTCTTTGAAAATCAAAATTTCTCGAACAGCAACTATTATACCCTAAAATCAGCATTTTGACAAATTTAGAAAAAAACCGATATCAATCTATCGGCTTTTCTACATTTACATTCTTTTTTCAGCTTCTGCTTTGATTTTTTCAACTACTTCTTGAATGTTCAAACCAGTTGTATCAAGGTAGACAGCATCCTCTGCTTGTTTGAGAGGAGAAGTCTCACGATGACTATCCTTATAGTCACGCGCAGCAATTTCCTTTTTTAGGGTTTCAAGGTCTGTTTCAATTCCCTTGGCAATATTTTCCTTGTAACGACGCTCTGCTCTCTCATCAACAGAAGCTACTAGGAAAATTTTCAATTCTGCTTGTGGCAATACAACAGTTCCAATATCGCGACCATCCATGACAATCCCGCCTTGCTGGGCAATTTCTTGTTGGAGAGAAACCAGTTTCTCACGCACTTCAGGAATTGCTGCAATAGCAGAAACATGATTGGTCACTTCATTTTCACGGATAGGATGGGTAATATCCACATCTCCTACAAAAACAAGCTGGTCTCCAGTTTCTGAACGTCCAAAGCTGATTGGATGCTGGTCCAACAAGGCTAGAAGGGCTTCGACTTCTTCAACTCCTAATTGGTTCTTAAGAGCCATATAGGTCGCTGCACGATACATAGCTCCTGTATCAAGGTAGGTGAATCCAAAATCCTTAGCAATAATCTTTGCGACCGTACTCTTACCGCTGGAAGCAGGACCATCAATAGCAATTTGAATTGTTTTCATATCGGCTCCTATTTTATTTTTATAACATCACCTGGATTAGCAAACCAAGATCCTGTAGCCATGTGCCCAGGATTCAAGGCCTCTAACTGAGCAATGGAGATTCCTGCACGAGCGGCAATAGCTGCTTCCCCTTCTCCTGCGAGAACTTTAATCGTTCCTTCAGGATTAGCAGCTTCTTCTGAACTACTAGAAGTAGATTCTGGCTCTGAACTCTGCTCAGGCTGAGAACTGCTTGAAGATGAGATTTGTACTACACTTGCATCAGAATCATGAAAGTCTTTTAAGGCTGCTGTGCGATTACTCCCCCCCGATGATAGATAGATGAGAACGATGACCATCACCACCACAATTACAAAGAAAATACTAGCTAGGATCGTCAAAATACGATTAGCCATCCTATCAGCCCCTCCGTGGTTTCGATGCCGACGCTCTGCTCTTGATTCTTCTTGATCATAGATATCTTCTTGCCACGGTTCTTTTGCCATACCTTACTCCTTGTTTTTTTTTACTTTTCTTATTACAATATAAATATGAACATGAAAATCACACTTATACCTGAACGATGTATCGCCTGTGGGCTTTGCCAAACTTATTCTGATTTATTTGATTACCACGATAATGGAATCGTGCGTTTTTACGATGACCCTGACCAACTGGAAAAAGAAATTTCTCCTAGTCAGGATGTCTTAGAGGCTGTTAAAAATTGCCCAACTCGCGCCCTGATTGGAAACCAGGAAGCCTAAATCAATGGCGATAATCCACTCCCTCTAGTTTAGCACATTTCCATGTAAAATTATAGTCTTTTCACTTTATTTTTTTCTGTAAAATCAGGAAGGTCACTTTTTTCTTTGATAAGATAAAGTGGTCTTTTTTTAGTCTCTAAATAAATCTTACTGATATACTTGCCGAGAATCCCAATGGTCAAGAGTTGAATGCCTCCAAGAAAGAGAATAACAGCCATCAGAGAGGTCCAACCAGATGTCGGATTGCCCAAAATGAGGGTCCGAACCACAACAAAAAAGGTCATCAGCAGAGAAAGAAAACAAGATAGGAGACCAGCTACAAAGGCTATAATCAAGGGAAAATCTGAAAAATTAATAATCCCTTCAATGGAGTATAAAAAGAGTTGCCTAAAACTCCAACTTGTCTTGCCAGCCTGCCTTTCGACATTTGGATAGTCCAAATAGTAGGTTTTGAAACCCACCCAGGCGAAGAGCCCCTTTGAAAAACGATTGGACTCGGTCAAGCTTAAAATGGCATCGACTACAGACCTTCTCATCATACGAAAATCACGGACACCCGACGGCAGAGCCACTGGGCTGATTTTTTGCATGAGGCGATAAAAGAGAACAGCACAGAAACTGCGAAAGAAGGGTTCTCCCTCCCGACTAGTTCTCCGTGTCCCAACGCAGTCCAAGTCTACATTTTTGTCTAGTACATTTTTCATCTCAAACAACATACTAGGAGGATCTTGGAGGTCTGCATCCATCACCACCACCAAATCTCCTGTCGCATATTGCAAGCCTGCATAAAGGGCTGCTTCTTTGCCAAAATTTCGAGAGAAAGAAATATAATGGACTGCCGGATTTTGCTCCCGATAGGCCTTTAAGAGTTCCAAGGTCCCATCACTTGATCCATCATCGACAAAGACATACTCGATTTCTGTTTCCAAATCTGGAAGTAAAGCTTCCAGAGCCTGATAAAAAAGAGGAAGTACTTCCTCTTCGTTTAAACAAGGGACGATGATTGAAATCATCATCTTAGTCTTCAAATCCATTTGGATGCTTGCTTTGCCAACGCCATGCGTCTTCACACATTTGGGTGATGTCGAGTTCTGCTTCCCAACCGAGTTCTGCTTTAGCTTTTGCTGGGTCTGAGTAGCAGGCAGCGATATCACCTGGGCGACGTTCTACGATACGGTAAGGAATAGGACGTCCCACCGCTTTTTCCATGTTTTGGATAATTTCAAGAACTGAGTAACCTTTACCAGTTCCAAGGTTATAAACGTTTAGTCCTGAACCTTTTTGGATTTTTTTCAAAGCTGCAACGTGACCCTTAGCCAAATCGACAACGTGGATATAGTCACGAACACCTGTTCCATCTTCCGTATCGTAATCGTCTCCAAACACTTGCACTTGCTCTAATTTTCCAACGGCTACTTGAGTCACATATGGCAAGAGATTGTTTGGAATACCGTTTGGATTTTCTCCCAAATCACCACTCTCATGGGCTCCGATTGGGTTAAAGTAACGAAGCAAGACAACATTCCATTCTGAGTCTGCTTTGTAAATATCAGTCAAAATTTCCTCTAGCATGAGCTTAGTACGACCGTATGGGTTGGTCACTGAAAGTGGGAAATCTTCCAAGATGGGCACTGTGTGCGGATCCCCGTAAACTGTCGCAGAAGAACTGAAGATGATGTTTTTACAGTTGTTTTCTTCCATGGCTTTCAAAAGGCTGACAGTTCCAGCGATATTGTTGTCATAGTAGGCAAGAGGGATACGTGTTGATTCGCCAACAGCCTTCAAACCAGCAAAGTGAATGACACCAGTCGGTTCTTCCTGCTTGAAAATATCTCTGAGGGTAGCTGTGTCACGAATATCTGCCTCATAGAAAGGAATCTCAACTCCTGTGATTCTTTCAACAACTTCTAAACTCTTACGATTGCTATTGACAAGATTATCCACCACAACAACTTGATGGCCTGCTTGGATCAATTCAATAACAGTGTGGGTTCCAATAAAACCGGCACCACCAGTTACCAAAATCTTTTCTTGCATCTTTTTTCCTCGATTCTCAGATTATTTTTTCTTATTTTACCATTTTTGACAGGGAATGTCATTTGCCATCCTAAACTACCTGATAAAATTTCAGTAAAATGCTTATACTCTTCGAAAATCCAATTCAAACCACGTCAACGTCGCCTTGCCATGGGTATGGTTACTGACTTCGTCAGTTCTATCCACAACCTCAAAACAGTGTTTTGAGCTGACTTCGTCAGTTCTATCCACAACCTCAAAGCAGTGCTTTGAGTAACCCGCGGCTAGTTACCTAGTTTGTTCTTTGATTTTCATTGAGTATTATTCGCTTTTTACTCGTTTGACATAGTTTTCAATTGGGTAATTTAGAGGGTCCAAGATCAACTCCTTGTCTTGGATCAGTTGGGCTAGATGGTAACCAATGATAGGACCAGTTGTGAGGCCTGATGAACCTAGTCCACTGGCTGCATAGACACCTGCCAATTCTGGCACCTGCCCAAAGAAGGGAGAGAAATCACTGGTATAGGCACGGATTCCCACACGCTCAGATTTTGAAGTAGCTTCAGCCAAAATCAGATAGTGAGTCAAGGTGGCCTCCTCCATTTGTTGGAGCAAGGTTTCATCTACCGTCAAATCAAATCCCATGTCATTTTCGTGGGTAGCGCCTAAGGACAATTTCCCACCTGCAAAAGGAATCAAATCCCACTCCCCTTCTGGCATGACAACAGGGTAATCTTCCATGTCTTGGGCAAGCTGATAATCCCGTAGTTGTCCTTTTTGAGGACGGACATCCACTTCATAACCTAAAGGCTCTAACATGTCCCCCAACCAAGCTCCCGTTGCCAAAATAACCTGATCAAACACCTCTTCGCCAATCTGGTAGCCTGATGATAAGAGTGTCAGAGTCACTTTTTCTTTGACCAGCTTGACATGACTGGCTTCTAGCAGACGAGTTACCAAGAGTTGGCCATCTACTCTCGCTCCACCAGAAGCATAGAGCAGGCGGTCAAATCCCTGCAAACCAGGGAATAATTCATTAGCTGAAGCTTGGTCCAGAATGGCTAATTGCCCTATCAAGGGAGATTCTTCTCTGCGCTGGAGGGCCAGTTGATAAAGTTCTTCCAACTTGGATTCATCCTTTTTCAAGAGAAAGACTCCCGAACGCTGGTAAAAGTCGATTTTTTGTCCTGATTTCTCTAAATCAGCTAATAAATCCACATAAAAGTCAGCCCCCAAGCGCGCCATCTTGTACCAGGCTTTATTACGGCGTTTGGAAAACCAAGGACTGATAATTCCTGCTGCGGCCTTGGTGGCTTGACCTTGCTCATGGTCAAAAACGGTCACCTCTAGGTCACTTTCTCTCGAGAGGTAGTAGGCAGCTGTTGCTCCCACAATTCCTGCTCCAATAATGGCAACTTTTTTCATTGTCTTCACTTTCTAACTAGATATGACGGAAAGGATTGGTCGATGCTTGACTAGGTAAAATCTCTAGTTCCCAGCCTTTTTTCTCTTTCCATTGAGTAAGGAGTGCTGCGATTTTTTCCACAAAAAGCACTTCGATATAGTGACCTGGATCCAATGCTAACAAGCCATCAGACAGCATATCCTGAGCAGTATGGTAGTAGATATCACCAGTGATATAGACATCTGCCCCCTTTGCCAAAGCATCCTTATAGAAAGACTGCCCGCTTCCACCACAAATTGCTACTCTTGAAATAGGCTTCTGCAAATCATTCTCTTGATAATGCACCATTCGAAGGCTATCTAGGTCAAAGACTTGCTTGACCTGTTGGGCCAATTCCCAAAATGTCTGAGGCTGAATATTCCCAATACGTCCAATTCCACGTTCTGGACCTGTTTCCTGCAGATAAGTCGTCTCCTCGATTCCTAGCATCTGACAAAACCAGTCATTGAGCCCATTTTCAACGATATCAATATTGGTATGGCTGACATAAACTGCGATATCATGCTTAATCAGGTCGATGTAAATCTGATTTTGCGGACGGCTGGCAAGCAAGTCCTTGATAGGACGAAAGATAGGCGCGTGCTTGACGATAATCAAGTCCACACCCTTTTCAATGGCCTCTGCCACCGTCTCTTCACGAATATCGAGGGCAACCATGACCCTTTGGATACCCTTGTCTAAAGTGCCAATTTGCAGACCACAGCTGTCTCCCTCCATAGAAAATTCCTGAGGGCAAAAGGCTTCATAAGCTTGGATCACTTCACTTGCTAACATGGAGCACCTCCTTGATAGCTTGAATCTTATCTACTAGAACTTGACGTTCTTCCAGATTTTTTTCTGGGATTTGTCCGAGGGCGAACTCTAGCTTCTCAGCTTCTTTTTGCCATTTTTGGACAAATACTGGACTGACTTCTTTGGACAAGAAGGGACCAAAGCGAACATCACTGGCTGATAGCTTCATTTGTCCTGCTTCCACCACCAAAATCTCATAAAACTTTCCAGCTTCTTCTAAGATGCTTTCTGCTACAATCTGGAATCCATGATCCTGTAGCCAGATACGCAAGTCGTCTTCACGATTATTGGGCTGGAGGATCAAACGCTCTACATTAGCTAACTTCCCCAAACCTTCTTCTAAAATCCTAGCAATCAAACGACCACCCATGCCAGCAATGGTAATGACAGACACTTGGTCAGTCTCTTCAAAAGCTGCCAAGCCATTGGCTAAACGGACTTGGATTTTCTCCTTTAGGCCGTGAGCCTCAACATTTTTAACCGCAGACTGATAGGGACCTTCCACCACCTCACCTGCAATAGCGCTTTTGATTTGGCCTCTCTCAACCAACTCGATAGGCAGATAAGCATGGTCACTTCCCACATCTAGTAAAATAGCCCCCTGTGACACAAAGGAAGCTACCAATTCTAATCTCTTTGAAATCATCTTCTCTCACTTTCCAAAACTCTATTACCTCTTATTATACCACATTTCAATCTTCAACTTCCCAGTAATATAAGCACCTCTGGCGAAAGAAGTTTCAATGTCCTAAAGTAATAAGTGAATCCAATTGAAAGATTTTAAACAATTTGCAAAAATGTCAAAAAATAAAAAATAAACAGTTTATTCAGAAAATTCTTGACATATAAAAACACATGGTAGAATATAATTAGAAAGTTAGAAAAAATAAAAGTTTGACTAAAATTTGTATTTGAAGGTGGTGTTCAGATAAGAAATTTAGTCAGACGAACCACGAATTTGCTCTATGCTTTCTGGAATTTATCATAACAGGAGGATACAGTCATGGAACAAACATTGTTTGAATTAGAACTACTTCCAGAGGAAGATATCATTGTCACAGGTCTCCCTAAGTATTGTTCTTTTACTTGTTTAATTACAGGTCGCTAGTTATATTTTATATAAAATAAGTAGCTTTACTTACGGAATAGGCTAGTGCTGTGTCTCTAGCCTATTTTAATAATTAGGAGTTTGTTATGGATTTATTAGAGAAAGAATGTTTAAAATGTGATAAAAATTTCCAACAAGATGATATTTGGAATTACTATCATTTGTCAGATAAGATGCCTGCACAAGGCTGGAAAATACACATAAGTTCTCAAATCAAAGATGCTGTAGATATTTTAAGATTGTGTATAAACTATCCAAACTAAATAATTGTAGCTTTAAAGTCGTTAAAAATTTAGAGGAATTAAAAAAAATTCATTCCCCTAGGGAAATGAACCCTACTGCTAACAAATTTATAACTCTATATCCTAAGTCAGAATCTGAAGCCAAGAGTATGATTTGTAATCTTACGAATAAACTGTCAGAATTTAAGGCTCCAAAAATACTATCTGACTATCAATGTGGAATGCATTCTCCAGTTCATTATAGATATGGGGCTTTTTTAAAAAAACAAGCTTATGATGAAAAAAATAAAAAAGTCATCTATTTATTGCTAGATGAAAAAAGGAAGAACTATGTAGAAGATAAGAGACAAAATTTCCCTAGTCTTCCTAGCTGGAAAATGGATTTATTTTCAGAAGAAGAAAAAAGGATTTATTTTCAAACCACATGTGAAGTTTCAAGTAAGGACTCTGCAATAAATAAATAAATACAAAATAGAAAAAATTATTAAGAGATCAAATAAAGGAAATGTTTATCGGGCAATTAGAAAATCGGACGAGCAAAAAGTAATCATCAAGCAGTCAAGACCTTTTGTGAATTATGATGCCGAAGGAGAATGGACAGCACTTGATGATATAAAAAATGAGGCTTACATGCTAAAAAAATTAGCCGATAAAAGTTATACTACTAATTTAACTGATGAATTTTATATCGTGGATGATTATTTTCTTGTTCAGGAACAAGTTGACGGGTTAAACTTTGAAGAATTTATTCGAGAAACAGAATACTCCTTAAATATTAGAGAAAAATCACTGGACAACATTGTGAATATAGTAAATGACATCCATAAACTGGGATATAAAATTGTAGATATAGCTCCTACAAATTTTATATACACCAAAAAAATGTACTGCCCCTCAAACAGTTAGACAAATAATTTATCCAAAGGATTTAGTTCTGTATTGCACAGGGCTAAGTCCTTTTAGTTTTACCTTAATTCGTTTATTGTTGTAGTAATCAATATA
>ERZ1023466.174-NODE-174-length-12761-cov-3.833386_pt1 | contig 12761 bp, 10 predicted proteins | sample MGYA00380530_ERZ1023466 | MGnify/ENA primary metagenome ERZ1023466 (study PRJEB33173, sample SAMEA4830336) | metagenome | study: EMG produced TPA metagenomics assembly of the PRJEB25223 data set...
CTTCAAATAAAAATACCCACATTAAAATTAATATAAGCGCAACAATTGTGATTACAGTTAATATATTATAGAAGTTACCTCCTAATAAACCAAATTGAAGTGCATATAATGACCCCATCAATGTAGATCCTATAGATGATCCTAAATTTTTAGTTAATGCATAGAATGACATCATTTTTTTCATATATTTAGGACTTGTTTCTTCTTGAACAATAACACTGTCTTTAGTATAAACAAAGCCAAAACTCAATCCTGCAAGAATCACAGCTCCCGCAATAATAAGAGGAATATGAAGTCCAAATACTAAAATCATATTACTTAAAATTAATGATATGAAAGCTCCTATATATAGTTTTTTTCTTGAAAATTTTGATTCTACTTTAGCTAAGTTGAAGTTTAAAGCTAACCATGCAACAGAAAGTGGAAATATCACTAATCCACTTTGTATTGGAGATAATTTTAAATGATCTTGTAAATAAACAGGTATATATAAGTTATACCCCATTAGACATATTGCTATAAGTAAATCAGTTATAAATACCAGTGAAATTGATTTATTAAATTCACTTATTGGTAAAAAAGGCATATCTGTTTTATTTTCATATTTGAATAAAACGAATAATATAACTATTGCTAGTATTAATGCAATAATATTAAAAGTAACACCTGTTTTATTTAATAAACTAAACATAAGAAGTCCAATAAAAATATAAAACAAAGATAATCCTTTTACATCAAAGTGTATATGTTGTACTTCCGCTTCTTCTGGAAAATGAAAAGTAAGAAAAGCTAAAACAATGGCTATCAATGCAATTGGTATGTTGATATAAAATAACCAATGCCATGTTGCAACTTCTAATATTCCACCACCTAATAATGGTCCAAGAATACTTGAAATTCCCCAGACACTTCCAACGATGCCCATTATTTTGTAACGAAGCGGAATTTCAAATGCTAGTTTTGGTACAATTTGAGTCAAAGACATCATAACTCCTGCACCAAGTCCCTGGATGGCTCTTGAAATAATTAACATTATAAACGTCTCACTCATGCCTGACATAAAACTTCCAATACCAAATAATAGTATGCCGACTACAGCTATATATAGAATCTTAAATCTTGTGAGAAGTTCACCCACAATAGGATTTGCTACTACAAGTGCTATAAAATAAACGGTAAAGACTAATGGCACTGCTGTACCAGCATTCAAATCTTTACGAATGGTAGGCAATGCTAGTGAAATAATTGAACTTTCAATTGCTGCCATAAACATTGTTAAAACCAAAGTAACCACAATACCTATTGATTTTAATTTCATCTTTGCCCTCCTATATATTTAAAAAGTTCATAATATAGAATATCCTTAATTATATTCATAAACAATTTTAATGTATTATTAAAAAAAGAAAAAACAGGATAGAATTCTTTTTGAATTCATAGTCCTGTTTCTAAATAAGCACTTAATAAACTAAGTTATTCTCAATGATATAACCTTTCAGCTAGGTCTACATAAAATATACGATTCCTATAAAATGAAAGAGTGATGCAATAACGATAAAAATATGCCATATCATATGAAAATATGGACGGTTTTTTTGTGCATAAAACCATGCTCCAATAGTATAAGAAAGACCACCTAATACGATAAATAAAATAAATAACCAAGATGTTCTAATAATAATCACAGGTAAAAATATAATACCAACCCATCCCATAACTAAGTAAACAATTAAGCTTAATTTGGAATTTACATGAGTTGAAATTGACTTATATAGAATACCCCATATTGTTGTTCCCCATAATAACAAAAAGACCAGCCATCCTAACCAACCTCCAACAACTGTTAGTAAGACTGGTGTATACGTTCCAGAAATTGCTACATATATCATACTATGGTCAATAATTCTTAATATATACTTATGCGATGTATTATTTTTCATTGAATGATATACAGTAGAGGAAATAAACATCATGAAAATACTAATAACAAAGATAGAGACACTAATAGAACTTAGTGTTCCATACTCATTATAACTATGTACTGCTGCATAAGGCAGTAAAAATAAAGTCATTAGTGCAGCAACACCATGTGAGGTTGCATTACCAATTTCCTCGCCAAAAGATAGTGGAATGATGTCTTTAAATGATTCAATTACATTATCTTTTGTATGCTGAGATGATTTAGACATCGTATTCCACCATCCTTTAAATTACATTCATTCGTTTTAAATCATCAGTTGCAGTTTCTACACTGTCTTTTCCCTCTTTATTTTTCAAGGGTGAAAATTCTTCTTTTCTTGGAACTTGTAATGTAATAAAACTATTCGCATATCGGAAAATATCAAAATAAAATAGTTCAAATTTTAAAGATGTTTTTTCAATCAAACCAAAGTCATCATCCAGTTGTTTCAATTTTTTAATGGCTAAATGATATGGTAAATCATTATTTACCGCTTGATTTATAAATGATAACTTAAATGCGTGAATGCCAATATTTGCATTATCAAATGTATTCGCTACATTTTCATCAAGTTCTGAATATTCAAGTACAGTATCTTTATTATCTTTACTAACTAATCGTCCAACACTTTCACCCTTTTTAGGTTGAATAGATTTAGATGTGATATCTTTATCATTTACTACTGTAAATCCTACAAATACTGGATCAAGAACTTTTACTAACACATTGTCAATATTATTTAAGAAAATGAACTTTACGCCATCTTTCTCCATTTTATCTAAATAACCTTTATGCTCTAGCGATTTAAATATCCCACCATTACCATTAGGTGTTTCCATAATATAGCCTTTTTCATTAAAAATCAGTCTACCATTTTCACTTAGAGCCACAATGTTGTCTTGTTTAAAAAAGTGAATACGTTCTGGGTTATAACCAAAATAATCATGGTTTTCAAAGTAACGTAATGTTTCCTCATGATTAATATCACTAGTCATAATATACCAATTAATACAATGTCCTGTTTCATTTTTTAGATGCAATAGTTGTCTTGCTTGAAGTTCAAATAAGCTTACACCTTAAATTTCAAAAGAACCTTTAGGTCCCTTATAACCTAAACGTGTGCCTTGACCACCAGCCATAAGAACAACAGCAAATTCTCCATTTCTTATTGCTTCTATTCCTTTATGTTCATAATATTCACGATCTTGTTCAGTGAATGCTTCCTTAATTTTATAATCAACTTCAGAAACTGCAGTAACATCTGTAATTGTTTTACGATTAACATATAAACTTTGATAAAGTTCTTGAATAAATTCTAAATCTAATGAGTTCACTTTTTCATCTAATTGCTCTTTTTCATTACTACTCATCATTTTCTCATATTCAATTAAATGTTCTTGATTGTATTTTTCTAATTTACTTTGATCTAGCATTTATAACTCTCCTTATAGATAGTTCGTGTCATTCAAATATATTTATCATATTAATTATAAATTTGATATTAAGACAAGAAAGATGATCCATCATATTCATTGATATCATCCGGACAATGAATGGCTCACATATTTCAAAATTTCATTTATAAACTCTTGAAATATTATGTATATTGCTCCAATACTAAAAGCTGTTGATAAGGATACATCTAAAAAACCACCAGTTTTGAAAGTAAAAGGAAACTTAATCGCTAAAGGTATTGGATAAAGTAACTTTACCCCTCTAGGTGTCAACATATCTAGTATAACATGAGAAGCCATTGCACCGATAATAGTAACTAAATAATAAGTCGGAGTTTGAATTAAAATAAGTAAAAAACCTATCATACCTAAGAATAACAATGAATGCGTAAATGTTCGATGCCCAAAGATAGTACTAACGAGCAAACTAAGAATTTTAAATTGTCTTCCAATCTTACTTCGTGTATGACAAATATCTGGAAGTAAACTTCCTGCTATTGCTAAACAAATTACTGTTACAGTAGAAAATAGATCTGTATGATAATGGTCAACTGTTATTGCTCCTACAAGCAAACCAGCAGCTACATGCGTTTTTCCTGTCATTTATCTTCTCCTTTATTAAAGATATATTAACATAAATAGTCTTAAAATACGAACATATTTTCGGTATATAGATACCTTTCTTTAAACGTTTATTTTTCTTATTTATTACATGTGTTTTATTTGATATATCTTTGAATTTGTATATTATTAAAATAAATAAGCAAGGAGGTCTGACTATGTTTGTTGTTACAAATCGAATTACTGTAAAAAAAGGATTTGCTGAAAAAATGGCACCACGTTTCACTAAAGGTGGTAAGATTGAACAATTAGACGGTTTCAGAAAAATTGAAGTTTGGCAAATTGACAATACTAATGATACTGAAGATATGTATGTTAATACATGGTGGGACAATGAAGAAAACTTCAAAGCTTGGACCCAAAGTGATGCGTTTAAAGAAGCACATAAAAATACTGGAAAATCTTCAACAGAAGATTCACCAGTAGTAACAAGTGAAATTGTAAAAGCAAACGTACTATCAACTTTAGAATAGAAAAAGAAGCAGGAAGGAATTGGAATTGCATTCATCAATCCTTACCCTGCTTCTTTTTTATAGTAATAAATGTGCCATTAAAGCAATAATTGGTAATGTGATTGCAGTTCTAATTAAAAATATCATAAATAACTTTCCGAGACTGACTGGAATTTTAGAACCTAAAATCACACCGCCCACTTCAGATAGATAAATTAATTGAGATATACTTAAAGCACCAATCACAAATCGTGTCAATTCACTGTGCACCGTCGCTATTAAGATAGAAGGTAAAAACATATCTGCAAAACCAATAAGTAAAGTTTCGGATGCTTTTGCAGCTTCAGGAATTTGAAGTAATTGTAATATAGGAATAAATGGCTTTCCTATGATTTCAAATACTGGTGTATAATTTGCTATTATCGTAGCAATAGTCCCTATACTCATAACTACTGGTAAAATAACAAACCACATATCAATCACCGTTTTAATTCCCGTTTTAAAAAATTCTTTAACTCCTGGTGCTTTTAGCCCTACAATTGTAGCTTCATCAAAACCGTGAGCTAATGCAGTTTTTCCTTCTGGAAGTTTTTCAAGTCGTGTACTTTCAGATACTTCTTTCGTAAAATCATCTGGAATTTGATTTAGTGGCCATATTCTTGGCATGATCATCGCTGCAACTAAGCAAGAAACAATTACTGTTAAATAAAATACAAAAAACTTTTGTTGTAATCCAATAGTTTGAGCAATAACAATAGCAAATGTGATCGATACAACACTAAAAGTTGTAGAAATTACTATTGATTCTCTTTTTGAATAAATACCTTTTTCATATTGACGACTTGTAATAAGCACGCCTACTGTTCCATCTCCTATAAATGAGGCTAAATTATCAACTGCTGATCGTCCTGGTAAAGTAAATAATGGTCTCATGATTGGTCTAAACAATGGTCCTAAAAATTCTAATAAACCGTATTCCATTAATAAAGGTAAAAATAAGGCAGCAAAAAGAAATACTGCTACTAATGTAGGTAATAAGTCATTAAATACTAATCCACCCGTATCTTCTGAATATATCACTTTACTTCCAATTTTAAAATAAGTCATCCAGGCAAATACAACTGCAAGTACTCTTAGTATCATCCACACTGGGCCAACTTGAAATGCATTCGCGATAAGACCACCTGGTTTTACTTTATCCTTTAAAATTGTTGAAAATAAAATAGTCAAAATAGTCGATAACGTAATGATTGTCATAATGAGAATTGACATTGCAGGTCCTAATAAATCTTTTAACCAATTTGCCAAAAATGCCACTGGTAATGTTGTTTGTTTCTCCCCATCTTGTACAATTGGAATGGGTATTAAAAATAAAATAATACCAATGATTGACATCGATATAAATTTTATTCTTCCTTTTATTTTTTCCTGTTTGTTATAATTCTCCAATATTCACCCTTCTTTCTATTTGTATAGGTAATTGTATTTATTCATTTATTTTGTATTTTCATCGAAATTAACGCCTATTAATTATATAAATATAACTTTATATGTATTTTTATAAACAATATGTACTTTACTATATCTTATTTTCAAATAACTTGCAATATACAAAAGTTTAAAATTCCACAAAAAATGTGAGATAGCATTCACTGTGAATACGATCTCACTCTTTTAACATTTAAATTCTTCTAAGTAACAATAAAAAGTATGGAACACCAACAATGGCAATAACTACGCCTACTGGTATATCAAGTGGCCGATGAATACCTCTTGCTAATCCATCACTAAATAAAATGAGGATTGCTCCAATTAAACCAGACATCATTACGACGTGAACATGACGATATCCGACGATTTTTCGAGCTATGTGTGGCGCAATCAATCCAAGAAAACTGATTCCTCCAACTATTGAAATAGATGATCCTGCTAACATCACTGATAAAATCAACAGTATCATTTTAATACGTTTTATTCGTGTACCTAATGCTATCGCTATTGAATCTCCTAGGTTTAAGATATCGAGTTGATGACTTAAAGCAATGACGATTGGAATCGTAATAATAAACCAAGGTAAAATTGAATATACATTTTCTATCGTATGACCATAAAGACTACCTGTTAACCATATAAGCGCATTATTTGCATCCATGGGATTTCGTATTAGTAAAAATTGTACAATTGCTGTACATATAGCACCAATTGCTAAGCCAATTAATGCCAAGGTAGATCCTTTAATATTAAATTGAGATATTAAAAAAGATAAAATTAAACTGATTATTAATGCACCAACAAATGAACCCATAGGTAAAATGATTAAAGGAGCATTGGGAAAAACCATAATAATTATAATCGCTGCTAAACTTGCACCTTTAGTCATTCCAATAACATCTGGAGAAGCGAGAGGATTTTTTACTACCCCTTGTATGATTGTTCCTGAAATAGCTAAACTACTTCCTACTATTAATCCTAAAAGTGTTCTAGGTATACGATATTCATTTAGAATAAAATCATCTTGTATCAATAAACTATTTATTACTTTAACGGGATTATACATTGTTGCGCCGACGCATAAGCTAATAAATATACTTATGATTAATATCGTAACGACAAGTGCATAACGAATAGCTAATGAGTGGTGTGTCATATTCGTTTCACTCTCCTTAAAGTAATAAATAAGAAATAAAATGCTCCTATAAATGAAGTAACAATTCCAACTGGTGATTCATAGGGATATGTAATTAAACGACTCAATGTATCAGATAATAACAATAAATTTGCGCCAACTATAAATGTTAACGGAATTAAAATGAAGTAATTATGCGGTGCATAACGTTTTACTATATGTGGCACGATTAATCCTATAAATCCAATAGGTCCTACAATAGAGACAGATGTCCCAGCAAATATAATAACAAGTAATCCGATAATGATTCTTATCACTTCAGTTTTTTGACCTAAACTTTTGGCTAGTGTATCACCTAATTCCATTATTGTAAGTTGTCTTGCAAATGCAATTAGTATGATAAGTCCCATAAGAATCCAAGGACAAATTATCATTACATCTTTCCATTTCATTCCATTTAAAGAGCCAACTAACCAAAACATAACAGTAGAATTAGAATCTTCATTAAGTAAAATAATACCTTGTGTAAGACTACTAAAAAACAAATGTACTGCCATTCCTGCTAAAGCTAATTTCACTGGTGTTATTTTTTTCGTAGAACCAGATAATAAATACACAGTTAACCCACCAATAAATGCCCCAATAAACGCTAAATAGGTTGCATAGTTTCCCATCGTAGGCATTAATACTGTCACTAATACGATAATAAATGAAGCACCCGCATTTACCCCAAATATTTGCGGAGATGCTAATGGATTTCTAGTTATAGATTGCATGAGTAAACCAGCCAGAGCTAAGGCACCTCCCACAAGTATGGCAACAATCATCCTTGGCATTCTAACACTTTGAATGATAAACGTCTGCTTGTTTTCAATTGAAGTAAAAAAGTAATGATACATATCTTTAGTTTGAATATTTAAAGTTCCAGTGGCTAAATTAAGATAAACAAAAATAACAAGAAGGCAAACACTCACTGAAAAGGTGAGTGTCATACGCTTCTTGATTGATCTTTTATTAGCAGAAAGACGATTACTTTTTTGTATAGTCATTGTCAATCCATCCTATTTATTTCTATCTTTTTTTGAGATTTCTACGATTTCTTTAGCCATTTCTTCTGAAGAGATTAAACCACGTGCGCGGGCCCATGTATCACGATCAACCACATCTATTTTATGATTTTTAACTGCATCAAGTTTGTTCCAAATAGGATCTTTTTTCAATTCTTGATAAGAAGGTTCATTAGAACTTGCACCATTTGTCATAATAAACATGCGTTCTGGATTGATTTCAGATAATGTTTCTGAATTGAGTTGTAAATAAGGTCCTTGTAAATATTTACTTAATCCTTTCGTCACATCTTTATTTAATGCTTCTTTAAAACCTAATTCACCTAATAACTGTCCCACATAAGATTCACTTGGATGCGCTAGTAACCCAGACTTAGACGCTACAGCTGGAAGTACTTTTTCATTTTTATCAAATTGAATCTCTTGTTTATATTGAGCTATTTTTTTCTTATGTTCGTCTAAACGTTTTTTACCCTGTTTCTCTTTATTAAGAGATTTAGCTATAACTTTAAACGCTCCGATATTTTCATTATAGTCGCCGTCGAAGCTTTTTAATTCTATTGTTGGAGCAATTTTACTTAATTCCTTATAAATTCCTTTATGTCGATTACTGTCAGCAATAATTAAATCAGGTTTTAATTTACTTATTTCTTCTAAATTTGGTTGTTTACGCGTACCAACAGATGTATAATTTCCAATTTTATCTCTTAACGGTTTAATTATTCTATTCTTTTTATTATCGTCTGCTATTCCTACAGGCTTAACATCCAAAGCTACTAATGCATCAACAAATGAAAATTCTAAAGCTACTACTCTCTTAGCATCTTTAGGTACTTTAGTTGTTCCTAAATCATGTTTAATCTCAATAATATCTTTAGATGACGAAATTTGATTAGATGAATTTGAACCATTGTTACTTACCTTTCCACATGCAGTTGTTAATACTAAAATCAGTAATATTGAAATAATTCCAAAAATTGTTGTTCTTTTCATGATGACACTCCTTAATATGTATTGAGGTATATCTTCATTTTATTGATAACGATTATCATTGTCAATAAAATATAAAAATAAAGATTGGCACAGAATTTATTTTGAATTCGTTGGCCCATCACGAAAACGTTGACTGCCAACGCCAACGCATAAAGAAATCTGAGACACTATTGATGTCTCAGATTCTATATAATGCGTTATTTGTTGTTGATATATTTTGATTGATTCAAATTGTTAATACGTTGAGAAATAGTATGTTCTTCACTATAATATTTTTCCATTCTCTGATGATACATTAGTTGTGATAGCGCTTCGTATTCTAATGAAAATGGTATGCAATCTCCTACTTTATAGTTAATTTCTTCTTTTAAATCTATCATTAAATGATCACTTGAAGCACCCATAATTTCTATTCGATGATTGAGTGGTTTTATTTTTTCAATCACAGTATCAATATATCCCACATCTACAATAGCTTGTAAGTAACTTTCTTTTGTCTTCGTATACCTAGGTTTAATTTCAATAATTTCCGCTTCAAGTAATATTGCATTTTGAAATAACTCGGGTATATTTTGATTAGTAGTTGTATCCACACCACGAAATAATGTTTCTCCTATTCTCAACTCATTAATACATCCTAAATCATATTGTTTTAATAATGGAAGCATACTTGAGTTACCTCCAGAAATAACTTCAAATGATACTCCTGTTTCGTATTGTACATGATGAACAAATTGATTTATTTCGTCGATATCATTTAATGTTGGAGCTTTAGACTTAAAACACATGAAATTAAATGCAAGACCTAAAAGTTTTATATTATTCATTAGTTTTATTTCATGAATATATTCAACTATATCATAAGGTAATACACCTTCACGTTGATCTTTCCAATCGACCATCAATATAACTTGATGTTGATGACTCATTTCATTTGCAATATGATTTAACTGATGTATTGTTGCCATTTCTGTTTGAATACTTACGTAACTCTTTTTAATCAAATCTTCATACTGATGCTTTAAAGGAGATCTCAAAAGTAAAAATTGACAATCTTTTGTAAATTGCTGAGGAATATTTTCTAGTCGAGATTCTGCAAAGTAGTTAAATCCTACTTTCATTAATCGTTTAATGATATGTTCATCTCCAGCAATACTTTTTATCACAGGTATCATGGCTATGTTTTTGCTGTCAAACAACATTTTTAATACATGTGCATTATATTCAATCTTTGATAAATTGATTACAATACGAGACACTTAATTCACCTCTCTTTTTATTGGATTATCTAAACTAATATTCAGATATTTTTTCACTTTCTTTTTCATTCTCATTTTCAACAATGCTTTTACTGTAATTGTAGGTCCAAATAAAACTTTTCTTAATGTATCTGCATGAGGCTTAGTATCATTAATTGCTACTTCTATTTCTTCTTGAATTATATTAAAAAGTTCTTCTTCTTTTATAAATTCATACTTTTTAAAATGAAAAATTAATTCTGCTAGTTGATTTTGAACGACTGCGTGTTGAAATTTCATAATGACTTCTTCAATTGAGTCTGCAAGTAAACTTTTATTTTCCACTTCTATATGCTTTAATCTTTGACTTAGGGTTTTATTTAATATTCCGGCGACCACCGGGATCTACACTATAAATTGTATTTGATACTTTGGTCCTAAATGCACTAGTGTATTTTGCATATGTGCTTCTAAAGCTATACCATAATCTTGTATTAAAGCTAATAAAGGTGTTACCAGTTGACGAGTATAATTTCGCATAAACTGATGAATGGTATGTTGATTGATGTCATCATTAATCCATTTAAGGTAACTATCTACGGTGATTTCATTATCTACTACATTTTTATTTACTAAAGCACCTGTAACTAATAAAATACCATCGTCCTTTGTAAAAGGCTTTTCACGAATAATACAAGCAAGTTGTCTAGCATCGTCACTATCTGTTTTAGCAAATAAACCATAGGGCTCAAGTACAACATCTAATTGTGTATACTGATTTAATTCACGATGTAATGCTTGACTTAATTTGGGTCCATCAATTGTTGTTTCTGGAGATACTGTCCTAACTGCACTAGTAGCTTGAACATTGACTGGTAATTTCACATGATAAGGATGATTGATTAGCGACATTGTTCTAAAAGAAGATGTTGCTTTAGATGGAACATGAAATGGAGTAGATATCAAAATGTGATTTTGTAGCCACTCCTTAAATTTATTACGAATAGTATGTTCATATTGCCATGGGTGAACTAAAATGACTTTATAGTCTTTAAGCAAACGTTCTCTATCATTCATGAATGTATGTAATTCATCAAGATATTCAGGAATAACCTCATTTAAAATGAACTGAGAATGATCAAGAATGGTTGTAACATTTACATACTCATTATGTATTAGCATCACTTTCAAATTAATAATCTTTTCAAATTCTGGCGAATAGGTTCTCACTTCTTCCATTGATAAAGGTAATTTTGTTTTAGTAAGTGGATGTGTAGGATGACCTTCAAATATTAAGCTTTCAGAATATAGTACGTCATCTATATCATTATTTTTTTTCAACTTTTCTAGCCAAGTAAAAAAATTTAAACGTTCTGAGTCATTTATATATTTATCATGTCTTTGAAGATACTCATGACGTGTATCAAATTCTTTATATACTTCAATGAAACTATCTCTGCTATGAATAAGTTCACTTTTTAAATGGAATGGGATATCAATATGAAAGTCTGTTACTAGTATGTCTAATAGGTTTTCTAGACTATCCACTGATTCTTTATGTTGATGATTCATATATATTATCGGCCCATCAAATTCATATCGAGATAATGCACTTTCGTATTTATAATGAACGTTTAGAAGCACTTGTTCAAACTCAATCGTTATATAATGATTTTCTTTAAAAATGGTAGTTGAATGAGTCCATATATTTTCCTTTATTAGAGCATTTACTACTCTATATTGCATATTTCGATCTGCATGCTTCCACTCGTTTAACATTTTTAAATCCTCCGCCTTATCATTCGTTTTCATAATTAAGTTTAACTAGTTTAATAATTATAAATTTAATTAAGGTTACTAGCAATGACATGAACTTAGAATTTATTAAAATATTGTGTCTTAAATTTAAACTATCTTTTAAAAAGGTTTAATTTTAGAGTTAGATATTATACAAACTATTTATAATTTTGTAGAATGTGGATGAGGTGTTATATGAATAAAAATACAACCATTAATAATCATAACTTACAACTTACTAATGAAGAATATGATGTTTATACATATTTAAATGAATTTTATCCTGATTTAATCAATCATTTTAAACAATATATTTTAATAGGTAGAGATAAAATTTCTCAACGTCTTATTACATCTTTATATCGTGAAAACTTAATACACGCTAAAGATAATAGTCAGATTATTAGACCTACCAAATTAACCGTATCTATGTTTTCTAAAGATAAAGACGTATTATGTATTCATTTTCCAAAATCAAATATCGATATTTACAGTCAAATAAAAGGGAGATATGCCTTCGACCGGATAGATGTGGAAGGCCCCTTTTATATCT
>ERZ1023466.179-NODE-179-length-12238-cov-17.263646_pt1 | contig 12238 bp, 9 predicted proteins | sample MGYA00380530_ERZ1023466 | MGnify/ENA primary metagenome ERZ1023466 (study PRJEB33173, sample SAMEA4830336) | metagenome | study: EMG produced TPA metagenomics assembly of the PRJEB25223 data set...
CTAAGGCAAGGATTCTGGATGGTTTTTAGATTAGGGGTGAATAATTGGGGGTAAAATATCATGAAAAATATAGCAGATAAATAAAAAATACTTATCATAGAAAACAGGAACATCGTTGTTCTAAAAACTTTCTTTTCACTATAACTAGCACCCCATTCTGTTCCAAAAGATATGACTACGAGATAAACAATTCTAATATATATGCGTCCAGGTACTCTCCCTGACTTCAAATAATATATCATTATTAATAGCTCGTGTATAATAGCTACCACGCTTCCTACTAAAAATGTGATAATATTTCTTGGAACTTTTGAAATGTTTAGTTGAATATCATAACAAGCATAACAAAGAAATAAAGCTAAAATAGGACTACAATATAGCATTACTTTTGTAATTAGTACAGGATTCGGAAGGAAAGGTATAAATTTAGATTTTTTTTGTCCAATATAATCATTTAATTTTTGTGGAATATAGAATCTTGTCAATCTGCGATATATTGACAAAAACTTCAACCCATTATCATCAAATGAATTTTTCTTAACAAGTATTCCTTGTTTGTAAAAATAATCAATAAATTGGTCTATGGTATTACTAGTATAGCAGGAAAACTTTACATATATTTCCTCTCTTTTTTAGCATTTTTATTTGAGTATCGTAAGAATTCAATCTGATTTTTGTTAAACATATAGTAAGTATTATTAACTTTAGCTAATAATCGTCCTGAGCCTAAAGCATCATATTTTTCAAGATAGCACAAATATTTTGATTCATCCATCCTAAATTATCTCCACATCAAATTCTGTGCATTCTCGTTTGACATCAGCGGACTCCTCCTATAAAATTACGATTAGATTGCATATATCTAGTGATTGTCGAGTTAATGAAATTATTGTATACTATATTCAAAATATTGTCAACAAAAAAAATAGAAAATTTTCTGATAATTTGTGATTAAAACCAATACCATACCTCTCCCATCATTGAAAAGCGCAGTCATTACTTAAAAAGTCACTCGTTTATGTTATAATAGGCTCCATAATATCCATAGGGGATTTACCCACTACAAATATTATAGAGCCGATTTTCATTGAGTAGCAATCCTGTCATCCTTGGCAGGATTTTTCTATTTCAAAAAAGCAAGTCGATTGACCTGCTTCTGCTTTACTTTTCTTGTGCTAATGTTTTAAAATCTTTGTCTAATATGGGTTGCACTTCTATTTGATTGGCGTCTAGTTGGTGGTAAAAAGATGGGGGTAATACCTCTAAGAATTTTGCATAGTCCAAGCGAGCTATGGATTCATAGTCTTCTGGTTTAGAGCCGTCTCCTGTGATTTGAACCAAGTCAATCTCCCACTGGACTTCCTTATCCACCAATTGCTCAATATAGGCTGCAGGAACAAACGGTTCTCTCGGTAAAACTGTCTTGACTCCTTGAGCTAGATGGTAAACGCCATGCACTTTTCCTTCTCCATCCTGATAGAAGGAAACTCTCGCAAAGTAGGCATCTGTCTCTTGAACCGCACGCACACGCGCTTCAAACTGAGCCAAGCCATCTGCCTCTAAAAAGCTTTTCAAGTTCTCACGACTAAAGAAAATAGGATTAAAAATTCCTTGGCAAATCGTAAAACGAGCTACAGGGTCTGCTAGATAGGCTTGAATACTTGCTTGGAAATAAGCTTCAAAATCAAAACCATCTAGCCCTTCAATATCAGTCCCTGTATAAGCAAGCAAAGCATCTAAAAATGACTTGATAATCTGCCAGTCTGTCTTTGTTAGTAGGTCAGGAAGATCGACACGGTAAGCCTTTTGACCATCAGCATAACTGACCTTAAAGAGAAATTGTGATTGCCCCACTATCGCACACTCAATATACTCGAGACGATTAAGAGGCTGACGGAGATAGACTACATCATAGCTATGTGACTCCAAACCGTCTAGCAAGGCCAAGATCGACTTGGCATTCAAAATCTCTTGTTCTCCTAAAATGCTCTGTTTATTTGGAATAAAAAATGTTTTCGCCATAACTGGACTCCTTTGAAATCGTTTACATACAGTATACCTTATTTTTCTGAAAGATACAAAAACAAACTTTATATTCTTCGAAAATCTCTTCAAACCGCGTCAGCTTCGCCTTGCCGTAGATATATGTAACTGACTTCGTCAGTCTTATCTACAACCTCAAAGCAGTGCTTTGAGCAGCCTGCGGCTAGCTTCCTAGTTTGCTCTTTGATTTTCATTGAGTATTAGATTTTTGAGTACAAAGCATAGAAAAACAGCCCCTAAGGACTGTTTGATCTTATACAGTAGCTGCCTGATCCAAGCTTTCACCGATAGCGGCTAGGCGCTCAATCACTTCAGCTTGTGTCAATTCATTTTTTGAAACATAGCGGTTACGTGGGTGAACACGGCACTCGTGTGAGCATCCACGAAGGTACTTGTCTTCATTTTCTTCTGATGTCAAGATACGACGGTTACAGAAGGGATTTCCACAGTTGACATAACGTTCACATGGTGTTCCATCAAACCAGTCTTTCCCTACGATGGTTGGGTTGACATGGTTGACATCAACGGCAATACGCTCGTCAAAGACGTACATTTTCCCATCCCAAAGCTCACCTTGAACTTCTGGGTCTTTACCGTAAGTTGCGATTCCTCCGTGCAATTGGCCAACATCTTTGTAACCTTCACGAACCATCCAGCCTGAGAATTTCTCACAGCGAACACCACCTGTACAGTAAACCACGACACGCTTGTCCATGAATTTTTCTTTGTTGTCACGGACCCATTGTGGTAACTCACGGAAGTTGCGAATATCTGGGCGAATAGCCCCACGGAAATGTCCTAGGTCGTACTCATAATCGTTACGTGTGTCAAGGACAACGGTATCTTTATCAAGAAGCGCTTCTTTGAACTCTTTTGGAGACAAGTAAGCACCTGTTGTTTCAAGTGGGTTGATGTCATTGTCAAAGTCGTTGTCTTCCAAACCAAGGTGGACAATTTCTTTCTTGTAGCGAACAAACATCTTCTTGAAGGCTTGTTCACTTTCTTCGTCAATCTTGAACCAGAGATCTTCCATTCCTGGAAGGCTGTGAACGTAGTCCATGTATTTTTGAGTTGTTTCATAGTCACCTGAAACTGTTCCGTTAATTCCCTCGTCAGCGACTAGGATACGGCCTTTAAGGCCGATTGATTTACAGAAAGCCAAGTGGTCTGCAGCAAATTGCTCTGCATTTTCAATTGGAGTATAAAGGTAGTAAAGTAAGACACGAATATCTTTTGCCATAAGATTTGTTCTCTTTTCTATTCTTAAATTTTCTAAATTTTTTATTTATCCATACTAGTATACCTGCTTGAGAAAACGAATGCAATTTATTTGACTGGAAATTGTAGAGGATTCTCGAAATTTCCTGAATGGTTAAAATAAGGACAAGAGAAAACATGGATATCTATATCCTTGTGCCAAAAAAACCACTGCCCTCCCCAGACCAACCTGAGGAAAGCAGTGATTCTTATTTTAGGAGTTAGGAATGAATACACGAAATCAATTTAGCTGATTATTTTTTGTTTTTCAAGAATTCATCGTATTGTTTTTGCATTTCGTTCAATACTTTTTCGTAGGCACCTTCAGATTTCAATTTTTCCATCAATTCTGGAATAGCTTTATCTGGGTCTACAGTACCAGTGTTGATAGCTGTATCAAATTGTTGCATTGTGTTAGCAATAGCTGAGATTTCAGATTTCACATTGTCAGTATTGAAGATAAATCCAAGCGCTGGAGATTCTTTAGCTTCTGCCAATTCTTTCTTAGAATTTTCGATTTGTTGGTCTGTAACGTTTTCGTTGATGTAAAGGATCCAGTTGTTACCAGTGTTCCATCCACCCATGTGAGTGTTTCCTTTGTAGCCATCAAGAACGCGAACACGGTTTTCTTTACCTTCAATTTTTTCCCAGTTCTTGCCTTCTGGACCGTAAACAAGACCGTTCAAGAGTTCTGGATTCGTATTCAAGAGGTTCAAGATTTCCATTGATTTTTCTTTGTTCTTAGAGTTGTTTGAGATGACAAAGTTAGCAACTTGTGTTGTTTGGTTTTTCTTGATGAAGTTAGTAATTGGTTTGATTTGGATATCTTTGTTGGCAACACGTGAAAGCAAGCTGTTACCGTAGTCAGCTGGTCCTACTGTTTCTTCACGAACGAACCAAGTATCTTGTTGAAGGTCAAAGGAAGTATCGCTTGTTGCGACGTCTTTTGGAATGTAGCCAGCTTCATAGAATTTGTGAAGAGTCTTCAAGTGTTCTTTGAAACGAGGCACTTCGTAACGGTTTACAACTTTAGTAGTATCGCCTTCAAGGTCGATAACGAATGGAAGACCGTTTGCTACTGGGTAGTCAAAGTTATCAGATGGGATGAAAACTTTACCAATAGCAAATGGTACTACGTCTGGAGCTTTTTCTTTAATTTGTTTCAAGACTGGCTCAAGAGTTTCGTAAGAAGTAACACCTGAAATATCGATACCATATTTAGCAAGGAGAGTTCCGTTGAAGGCAAAGTTTTGAGATGATGCAACGTTGGCTGCAACTGGAACAGCGTAAATCTTACCATTTACAGTATTACCCTTGATGTAAGCTGGGTCAAGTGCTTTGTAAAGGTCTTTACCTTCTTTTTTGTACAATTCTGTCAAGTCAGCGTAAGCACCTTTTTGAGCATTTACAATATAGTTATCTGCAAAGGCAATATCATAGTTTTCACCAGATGATGTGATAACTGACATTTTCTTACCATAGTCACCCCAGCCAAGGTATTGGATATCCAATTTGGCACCAACTTTTTCTTCAATGATTTTGTTGGCATTTGCTAACAATTCATCCAAGTTGTCTGGTTTGTCACCGATTTGGTACATTTTGATAACAGGTTTGTCACCTGAATCAGCAGCTTTTTTGCTGTTACCTGTCAAATTTCCACAAGCAGCAAGACCTGCAGCCAAAGCGACTACACTAGCAGATGCAAAAGCATATTTTTTCCAGTTTTTCATGATAAAAACTCCTTTTTTTATTTTTAAACTTATAAACAATGTAATGATCTTATACTCAATGAAAATCAAAGAGCAAACTAGAAAACTAGCCGCAGGCTGCTCAAAGCACTGCTTTGAGGTTGTAGATAAGACTGACGAAGTCAGTTACATATATCTACGGCAAGGCGACGTTGACGCGGTTTGAATTTGATTTTCGAAGAGTATTAACTTCACACAAGGGAAGTTGGGAACTGAGAAATGTTCTTTTTCAATAAGCACTATTCTTTCACACCACCGATAGTCAAACCTTTTACAAAGTAGCGTTGGAAGAATGGATATAAAATCGCGATTGGAAGGGTTGCAACCACAACCATGGCCATACGACCTGTTTCTTTCGGTAGAGCAACTCCCAGTTGACCAGTCAAGCCGACCGCTTTGGCAATGTAGTCCATATTTTGTTGGATTTGCATGAGCAAATATTGCAATGGATACAAGTTATCACTCTTGATGTAAAGAAGGGCGTTGAACCAGTCATTCCAGAAACCAAGAGCTGTCAAAAGCGTGATGGTTGCGATACCTGGTAGTGACAATGGCAAACAGATTTGGAAGAAAATCCGGGCCTCACTGGCACCATCGATACGAGCCGATTCGAGAATGGCTTCTGGAATGGTCTTCTTGAAGAAGGAACGCATCAAGATGATATTGAATGGTGAGAGAAGCATTGGAACAATCAAGGCCCAAACAGTGTCACCAAGCTGAAGTACACGGGTCACCATGATATAACCTGGTACCAAACCAGCGTTGAACAACATACTGAGAAGGACGAAGATGGTAAAAAATCTGCGATACTTAAAGGTTGTCCGTGAAATAGCGTAGGCATAGGTTGTTGTGATAAAGACATTTGTCAATGTCCCAACTACGGTTACAAAGACAGAGATGAAGAGGGCTTGTAGGATTTTATCCTTAAACTGTGCCAAAAACTCAAAACCGTCTAAGCCAAATTGGGATGGGAAGAAGCTATAGCCGTATTGGAGGAGGCTTTTCTCGTCTGTCACTGAAATAATGATAACGAATACAAAAGGTAGGATACAAGAGAGGGCAATCAAACCCGAAATGATACTGAAGAAGATATCTGCTTTCTTACTGAAGGAGTGAATGCCGACATTATCAATTTTTTCTTTTTTAATTTTCTTTTTTGCCATATTCTCCTCCTTTCTAGAACAAAGCTGAGTTTGGATCGACTCGTCTTGCAAGCAAGTTTGATAGGATAACCAGAATCAAACCAACAACGGATTGGTAAAGACCGGCTGCTGCAGCCATACCGATATCTGCTGTCTGAGTCAAACCATTAAAAACATATACGTCCAAAACGTTGGTTACATTGTAAAGCTGACCAGCATTGTGTGGGATTTGATAGAAGAGACCGAAGTCTGCGCGGAAGATATTTCCGACTGCAAGGATGGTCAATACAGTTACAAGCGGAGTCAACTGAGGAATGGTTACGTTGCGAATACGTTGCCACTTGCTAGCTCCGTCCACTGTCGCTGCTTCGTAGTAGGTTGGATCAATTCCCATGATCGTCGCATAGTACATGACACTGCTATATCCAAAACCTTTCCAAATACCTAGGAAAAGTAGGAGATAGGGCCAGATGCCCAGGTCAGCGTAGAAATTGACTTCTTTGAGACCAAGACTTTCCAATAGATGATTGAACACCCCTTTATCAATATTTAGGAAGGCATCTGTAAAGAAACTGATGATAACCCAAGACAAGAAGTAAGGGAACAACATAGAAGTTTGGAAAATCTTCACCATTCTCTTAGAACGGAGCTCGCTGAGGATAATGGCAATCCCTACAGATACAACTAAACCTAGAAAGATAAAGCCAAGATTGTAGAGGACAGTATTTCGTGTGATAATAAAGGCGTCTCTTGAACTAAATAAGAATCTGAAATTATCGAGTCCGACCCATTTACTATTTATGATACTATCTATGAAACCATTACTGGTCATGTGGTAGTCTTTGAAGGCAACCACGTTCCCAAATACTGGAATGTAAAAGAATAGAATCAACCAGAGTGCCCCTGGCAAAACCATCAAGAGAAAGATCCAGTTGTCTCTCAATGTTTTTGAAAACTTTTTCATAATTTCCTCCCTTTTTATTTTGATATCCATCTAAAAATTCTTTTTTAGACTTTTGATAACGATTACATTATTAGTATACTCCTATTTGCAGGTTAGGTTAAACTCCTAATTATAGAAAAAACTCCACAAATTATGTAGCAGATTTAAAACTTTATCACCACTATCAAACAAATGTCCTAAATCAATTGTTTATTTTATCTCTATTAGCCCAGTGATGGCGTCACTCTGTTATAAGCATCCAACAACGGGGTATACTGAAAAATCTCCAGACTAGGGAACTCAGAGATAGTTCCTAATCTGGAGATTTTTAATATGTTATTAGGCGTTTGCTTTCAACTTAGCAATAACCTCTTTAAGATTATCAATCACCTCTGCTTCAGTATGCTCAGAGCCTTTTTCATCTGCCAAGAACAAAACTGCTTTTTGAAGTTCTTTTTGAGAGTTTTCAAGGACATCCTTATCTACTGTTTCAAGGTTTGAGTCTTTAAGAAGTTTACTTAATTCCTTGGCTAATTTCTTGAGTTTGATTTGCAGACTCATCTTCTCCTGCTGTTTCTTTGCCCGCTGTTTGTCCTCCATCCTTAGTTGCTGACTGGCTTTCCTTAATGGACTCTAGGGAAGCAATGGCATCTTTGACTGTTTGCAAGATATCACGTAAACCTTGCTCTGTCAAACTATCATCTGCAAAAGCTTTCTTAGCCTCTGCCAAAACCAGACGTGCTGAATCTGTGGTAGGATTCGATACACCTGTCAATGATCTCAAAAGATTTTCTAAGGTTTGAGTCTGCTTACTAATACTAGACTAAAATCAAAAAGCATTATATAACAGTGATATGAAATCAACTAAAGAAGAAATCCAAACCATCAAAACACTTTTAAAAGACTCTCGTACAGCTAAATATCATAAACGCCTTCAAATCGTTCTATAGTAAAATGAAACAAGAACAGGGTAAATCGATCAGGACAGTCAAATCGATTTCTAACAATGTTTTAGAAGTAGAGGTGTACTATTCTAGTTTCAATCTATTATGTTTCGTCTGATGGGCAAATCTTATAAAGAGATTATAGAACTTTTATAGTAGTTTGAAATAAGATGTGAACAACTCTATCAGGAAAGTCAAATTAATTTATAGAAATATTTTAGCAGCCAAGGTGTACTGTTATAGATTCAATACACTATACTTGGTGGTTTAGCTCTCCTGTTTTCTCTTTTAGCTTTAACCAGCCATAAATGGTATTACGTGAGATTTGGAAAACGTGTGATGCTTCTGTTATACTACCTGTTCGCTCACAATAAGAGAGAACTTTTTTACGAAAATCTATTGAATATGCCATAAAAGATTATACCACATTGTGTACTATTTTTGGTTCATTTTACTATATCACTTTGGACTATATCGGTCTAGTTATGTCTAAACGATTATAGCTGGATACTAAGAGAAATCAAAAAAGCACTAAGAGAGAACGTCCCAAAGTGCTTAATATCAAGGCCTCAAAGCCTATCTTATTTAATAAAATATTACAACATTTTGTTGTAGAATTCAACGACAAGTGCTTCGTTGATTTCTGGGTTGATTTCGTCGCGTTCTGGCAAGCGAGTCAATGAACCTTCCAACTTTTCAGCGTCGAATGATACGAATGCTGGACGTCCAAGAGTAGCTTCTACTGCTTCAAGGATTGCTGGAACTTTCAATGATTTTTCACGAACTGAGATCACTTGACCTGGAGTTACGCGGTATGATGGGATATCAACGCGTTTCCCGTCAACAAGGATGTGACCGTGGTTTACGAATTGACGAGCTTGACGACGAGTAGTCGCGAGACCAAGACGGTAAACAACGTTATCCAAACGACGTTCCAAAAGAAGCATAAAGTTGAAACCTAGGATTCCGCCTTTGATTTTTGTAGCTTGTACGAACAAGTTACGGAATTGTTTTTCACCTACACCGTAAGTGAAACGAAGTTTTTGTTTTTCAGCCAATTGCAAACCGTATTCTGACAATTTAGAACGGTTGTTTGGTCCGTGTTGTCCTGGTACGTAGTTACGACGTGCCAATTCTTTACCTGTACCTGTAAGTGAAAGGCCAAGGCGACGAGCTTGTTTCCAAGATGGTCCTGTATAACGTGACATATGAATGTCCTCCTGATATAAATAATATTTCGGTGGAAATAGTCACTTAGAAAGCCCTGATTCGTGCAGATGCCCTTCGCCTAAACAGCCAAGGTTACTTGTCATAAGACACCTGTTGACGAGCTTCATGCTTTCCTGCTGATATTTCACACAAAATCTATTCTACCATGAATAGCTGGATTTGTAAAGGGGTTTTAGGCTTTATTTTCACTACCAGAGAGGTTGAGAACGAGGGTAAAGGTACTTCCTAGACCGTACTGGCTGCTGACTGTGATTTCCCCACCCAATTGATGGGCCAATTCACGCGCAATCGCAAGTCCTAATCCATGACCACCTGTCTTCATGTTACGCGAAGTTTCGACACGATAAAGACGTTTGAAAATATTTTCCAAATCCTCTGGGGCAATACCCTGCCCTTCATCGGTCACACTGATTGAAAGCTGGTCCTTCTCCAGCTTAGCCACCACTTCCAGCTTGGTTCCTGGAGCAGAATATTTAAAAGCGTTATCGACCAGATTCACCAAGATACGAGAAAGCTTAGCATAATCTCCCTCAATCCGGGCAGACTCTGGGATTACCTGCAAGTGGACATCTCTTCTCTCCTGCTCAATCAAAAACTGAAATTCACTCATGCACTCAATTAAGAGCTTGTCCAGAAAAATACTGTCTTTACTGGTAGTTTCCACCTGATTTCTAGCTGTGTTTAGGGTCAAAAAATTCAACTCCTCAACCAGTTTATTGAGCCTCTCCGTCTGGCGTCCAATGGTTGCTAGATAATGAGCTTGCTCCGACTCCTTGATAATCCCATCCAAAATCCCTTCTACCGTCGCTTGAATCGAAGTGATAGGGGTCTTAATATCATGCGACAACTGGGCAATCATCAAGCCCTTTTCTCGTTCGCTTTCTTCCAAGGAATCAAAGCTTACCTGCAAATCATGGGACATCTCATTAAAAGTTTGCCCTAATTGCTGAAATTCTACAGGACCTTGAACCTCCAAATTTGAAGGAAAATCCTTGGCCGCTACCCGCTTGGCATGCTCCTTGAGTTTGCCCAACGACGTAAAGACTGGCAATAGGAGAAAGAGACTAATCCCAGCACCGACAAGGCTGGCAACGATGGTCATCCCAAGCAAAAAGTAAATCTCGCCTTTCGCAATCAGCATTTTTTGAACAGCCCAAAAAACAACCAAAATGGTTAAGAGGGTTGAAATAATATATCCAACCAAAATATAACTTTTTAGTTTCATGTTTGTCCTCTCGGTTTCTCTATCTTATATCCCAACCCCCAAACTGTCTTAATAGTGGGCGTTTGGTCACTACTATATTTTGCCAGCTCCTGTCGAAGAGCATGGATATGCACATTCAAGGTATTGGTGTCATCCACGTAGTCTTCTTTCCAGATCTTTTCATAGAGGTCTGTCTTGGAGAAAACTCGCTCTGGATTGCTAGCTAAAATCCACAGCAATTCAAATGATTTAACAGTTAAATCCAGCATTTCTTCTCCTATTTGAACTTCATGACTACTATGATTCATTTTTAGATTGCCAAGGGAAATCAGCTCTGTTTCGCCCCCACGATGAAGGCGGCGCAAAATATTGTGGACACGCAAAACCAGCTCACGTGGGCTAAAAGGCTTAGCAATAAAATCATCTGCTCCCAAGCTCAGGCCGTAAATCTTGTCCTGTTCACTGGTCTTAGCAGTAATAAATAGGAAAGGCTGCTCTGGTGATAAGTATTGAACCTCACTGATTAAATCATAACCATCCATCCGAGGCATCATGACATCTGTGATAATCAAATCAATCGGTTTTTTCTTGAACAGCTCTAGCGCTTCCAGTCCATCATGGGCTACCAAGACCTGATAACCTGCCTGAATTAAGTATCTCTGATGAATATCTGTGATTTCTACCTCGTCGTCAACGAGTAAAATTGTCTTTCCCATCTGTCTCTCCTTTGATAAAAACAGTGCTATACTGCTTTAAGTATAACACTATTTTTATTGTTTTACGATGATTTTAATCTGCTATTGAAAGAAAGTCCTGATTGCTGATTGAGTTGTTAAACTAATCTTAGTCAGCCCACTATCCATCATTTATTTCCTTAGCTGATTAGTTTTCTTCTTTTTTGTTTTTCAAACCTAGACCACCGAGTAAACCTGCAAGCGCAAGCCCAAGGAAACCAATACTTGCCATTGATGTTTGAGTCTCACCAGTATTTGGTAGCATAGCTTTATCCTCTGACATCATCGTATCAGACATCTTGTTAGCAGAAGCAGCCATGTTTTCACCTGCCATCGTGTTGGTAGAACTTGTCATGGTGTCAGCAGGCATGCTATCTGTAGTACCTGTAGCATGATTGTGATTCATCGGAGTCACGCCAGAACCAGAGTTAGAAGGTGATAATGAACCATTTGCTGTGTCTGATGTTTCTTTAACATTTATCTTAATAGTGACTTTTTTAGTTGCTACGATGTTGTCCAAGTCTGGTTTACCGTCTTTGTTACCATAGACATTGACTGTAGCGCTGTAAGTTTGAGTACCATTTGCTCGGAACTGGTCAATGAGCGCTTGTTTTTCTTTGCCAGCTACATTTCCGTCCAAGGCTACTTGATAGAAGTATTGACCTTTGGTCTTCACGTTTTCACCTAGTGGAGATAGGGCTGGGTTTTTAGCCTCACCGTTATCTGACCATGGTGCCTTGTCAGATGCCTTGAGCAAGAGACGAGTCAACATGCCATCACCTGCGAAGAGTTCGTATGGAATCACATGGTTGACACCTGCTGTGAATGGACCTTCACCCTTGGCTTTTTCTAGGTAGGCTGCTGGAACATCGATACTGTCTTTAACGTTGTCTGCAACGGCTTTTTGAACTGTTTCTTTAGAAATTAAACCGTTTATGTTAATAGTGACTTTTTTAGTTGCTACGATGTTGTCCAAGTCTGGTTTACCGTCTT
>ERZ1023466.191-NODE-191-length-10935-cov-4.011213_pt1 | contig 10935 bp, 10 predicted proteins | sample MGYA00380530_ERZ1023466 | MGnify/ENA primary metagenome ERZ1023466 (study PRJEB33173, sample SAMEA4830336) | metagenome | study: EMG produced TPA metagenomics assembly of the PRJEB25223 data set...
ACTATTACTTCTTGAACCAAAATAATCACTCCATTTCTTTATATATCATTACTATATTATACCTTTTTTAGGAATAAATTTCATTTAAAATGAAGTGTGAAACCGTTTACTTTTAAATAAGTTTTTGTTATTTTAAATTGTTATGTAAAAAATAGATGATTTTTTGAAATTATGACAAAAATAATCAGAGACAATATCTCAATTTTTAATTTTAAGGCCTATTTCAGCGAATATAATGAGTTGTAGATAAAAACCACGTTTTACTAAATTTAGCTTCACTATGAACCTCTGAGATAGTTTAAAATTACTGTTTTAATCAATAAAAAAGTAGAACAGTAATTCAATAAGAACTCTGTTCTACTTTAACTTTTTAATTAATCTTTAATGACTAGTATGTTCTGATTGGTAAAATGAGTTGAGTGACTGAATCATCTGCTTTTGGTTTTAAGATAAATGGTTTCATCGTACCAAAGAATTCTACTTCAACTTCATCATTATCAATTGCTTTTAATGCGTCCATCATATATTTTGAGTTGAATGAAATTTTCAAATTGCCACCTTCAACATCAGTTGCTGTAACTTCTTCTTTTACTGTACCGATTTCTGGGGATGTAGATGATAATTCTATAACCTCATTTCCAGTGCTTAATTTAATTACGTTATTTCCACCTTCACGTGCAAGTAATGACGCACGATCTATCGCATGATAGAATTCTCCGTTATCTAATCCTAATTTGATTTCATAGTTTTCAGGGAAAAGACGTGTTGTATCAGGATAATGACCTTCTAATAAACGTGAAATAAAGTTTACGTTACCGACCTTGAACAATACTTGATTAGATGCAAAGAAGATATCGATGTCTTCATCATTATCACTCATAATTTTATTTAATTCAGATAATGCTTTACCTGGAATAATAACATTTTTATTTTCCGATTCATCTTCAAGCTTTAATTTTCTTACAGCCAAGCGGTGTGAATCCGTAGCAGTGCATATTAATTCATTATCTTGTATAAGCCAGTTCACACCAGTTAAAACTGGGCGTGTTTCTGAGGTGGACACTGCAAAGTTTGTTTGCGCAATAATGTTTTTAAGTACTTTTACAGATAATTGAATTGCATCATCACGTGATACTTGCGGTAACAATGGATATTGTTCAGGATCTAAACCACTTAAATTAAATTCTGAATGTCCTGATGTGATAAGGGTTTGAAACTGTTCATTTGTTGATAATTTAACATCTTTGCCTGGTAATTTTTTAATGATGTCAACAAAGAAACGACCAGGAAGAACCACTGATCCAGTTTCAGTAATATCAACAATATCTTCTCCATCTACTTGTTTAGGAATCGTGATTTCAATTGAAATTTCTGAGTCAGAACCAGTTAAGATAACGTTATTATCTTTAGCATCAATTTTGATACCTGTTAAAATTGGTAAAGTTGTTCTTGGTGAGATTGCCTTTAATGTATCATTCAATTGCGTGATAAAGTAATCTCTTTTTATTGTAAATTCCATTATTAATTTAAACTCCTTCCAGTCGTTTATACTTAAATTATATAGGTTTTAAAATCATAGTAATAGTAGTAGGGCTTGTGGATTAGTGGATATCTAACGAAACACCTTTTATATCAAAGTTATGCACATGTGGATAAGTTGTTAATGATGTGTATTACTTTTTCACATTATCCACAATTTAACATTTTCTAACTCCTTGCTATATTTATAAAATTATTTATAAGCATAGTCATCTTTGATATTGAATGTTATATTTTAGCAGCGCTGTTATATAACAGATTCATATTTCCTATTACTGTTTACGTATTTCTTTTTCTAAATCTTCGACTTCTTGTTTGAAAATTGGATCCGCCTTAATATCATTCGAAATTTTTTCGTGTGCGTGAATAACTGTAGTATGATCGCGTCCTCCAAATTCCTCACCAATTTTTGGTAATGAAAAATCAGTTAATTCTCTAGATAGATACATTGCGATTTGTCGTGGATAGGCAATCGATTTTGTTCTTTTCTTAGCGCTAAAATCTTCGATGCGTACATTGTAATAATGTCCAACTACTTTTTGAATATCTTGAATCGAGATTTTTTTAGATTTAGGAACTTGAATAATATCTTTTAATGCTTCAGCAGCAAGTTCTGTTGTAATCGGTTTACCTTGTAATTTTGAATAAGCAAGTAAACGTGTTAAAGCTCCTTCAAGTTCACGAATATTTGATTGAATTTGATTTGCAATATAATTCAATGCTTCTGCTGGAATTTCTAAGTTCTCTTCTTCGATTTTTTTCTGCAAGATGGCCATACGTGTTTCATAATCTGGTGGCGTGATATCAACAATGAGACCCCATTCAAATCGAGAACGTAAGCGATCTTCAAGTTTTGCTATTTCTTTAGGTGGACGATCACTTGAAATAACAATTTGTTTTTTATTTTGATGTAATTCATTAAATGTGTGGAAAAATTCTTCTTGTGTTTGTTCTTTATTTTGAATGAATTGAATATCATCAATTAATAATACATCGATATTTCTATATTTTTCTCTAAATGCTTCAGGTTCATTGTTACGAATGGATTTAATAAAATCATTTGTAAACTTTTCGCTTGAAGTATACAGCACTTTGGCATTCGGTTTATTACTTAGTACGTGATGACCAATGGCATGCATTAAATGCGTTTTCCCTAATCCTACGCCGCCATAGATAAATAATGGATTATAAGCTTGTGCAGGTGCTTCAGCTACAGCTAAGCTTGCTGCATGTGGGAAGCGGTTGCCAGGACCAATCACAAATGTATCAAACGTATTATGCGTATTAAATTGATCGATATCATCATGACTATCATCAATGGTAGACGTTTTGTTTACAGTATTTGATTGTTTACGACTCGTTTCATCAAGTTCAGCGAGTTGTTCAGCAGTGTAAAATTTTGGATCAACTTCATAACCAATGATGTCTTTCATAATTGTTTGAATTACATCTTTATAATTTGAGTTTAACCAATCAGCATAAAACTCATGAATAACAAAGATGTAAGCAACATTGTCGCGAATTTCTTTAAGTTCAGTGTCTTTTAAAAACGTATTAAACGTTGTTTTCGAAATCTCTGACTCAGCTACTTCTAATACCTTTTTCCAAATTTCTTGTTCCGACATATATAAACTCCATCTTTCTATAGATTTAAGACTTATACACAGTTTTTATAAGCGTGGATAAAAATAATCACAGCATGTTAATAATTATCCACAAGTTAATCACATTCGGTGGATAACTTTATATATGCTATGATTCATACACAGTAAAAACACGTATAGAATTTATAAAAAAATCCTATAAGATAAATGATTCAGACGACTTATCCACATAATTATACTTTTTAACTGCAATAGATGTCAAATGGCTGTGAATATGTTTGTAAATTTGGTATAAATCTGTGAATATGCTATTGATTATCCACAAAAAATTAAATACTATATGTGAATAAGTGGATAAAAAATGATACCATAATTCAATGTACTATAACAGGTTTGGGAAATAATTTATAAACGTGTATTAAATATGTATAAAATTGAGAAACTACTAAATCAATGAAATGTATAAATATAAAAAAATAAAAGTGATATAACTAAAAGAGCGTCTTGAAATTCATTAATTGATTTCAAAAGCTGCTTGCTTTATAAATGGTAATTTGTTATATTGTAGTAGTTGCTTGAATTATGACTAGATAAAATCGAATTAAATCAAAATTATTTGATATTAACAATTATCATTTATCTATTAAAATAGTCAGGTTCATTAGAAGTAGATTTAGTGAACGAGATATAATATGTAGATGGAGGTGTTTTGCATGGTAAAACGTACTTATCAACCAAATAAACGTAAACATAGTAAAGTTCATGGTTTCAGAAAACGTATGAGCACTAAAAATGGCCGTAAAGTTTTAGCGCGTCGTCGTCGTAAAGGCCGTAAAGTTTTATCAGCATAAGATCACTGACTTCTCAGTGGTCTTTTTTTTCGTTTTAAACCCACACATTTTAATAGATGAATGTAACATAAAGAACAATGTAAGCGAGTGATTTAAGCGTGGAGAAAGCTTATCGTATAAAAAGGAATAGTGAGTTCCAAAAAATTTATAAAAAGGGAAAATCTGTAGCCAATAGACAATTTGTTGTGTATACATTAAAAAATGAGTATAAACATTTTCGCTTAGGTATTAGCGTTTCTAAGAAAATCGGAAATGCTGTAACTCGAAATCGTATTAAGCGTGCCATTAGAGAAAACTTTAAAGTGCATAAGCAAGATATGATTTCAAAAGATATTATTGTAATAGCGAGACAACCTGCTAAAAATATGTCAACTTTAGAGATTCAAGGCAGTTTAGAACATGTATTGAAAATAGCAAAGGTATTTAATAAGAGAATTAAATAAATTTAGAATAACGGAAGTCTAATGTTAGACAAACCGAAGACTAACCAGTAGATTATAAAACAATATATTCGCAATTTAATTAGAAACTTATTACAATATTATATTGAAATTTTACTTAACTAGGGAGGCGAGAATGGATAATGGATTTTGATACAATTACAAGTATTTCAACTCCAATGGGAGAAGGTGCAATTGGTATTGTACGGTTGTCTGGTCCAGAAGCGGTTGAAATAGGCGATAAGTTATATAAAGGAAAGAAAAAATTAAAAGATGTTCCATCACACACTATTAATTACGGCCATATTATAGATCCTGAGACAGATGAAGTTGTAGAAGAAGTGATGATTTCAGTTTTACGTGCACCAAAAACCTTTACACGTGAAGATATTATTGAAATTAATTGTCATGGGGGTATTTTGACAATTAATCGTATACTAGAACTTACTATGACACATGGCGCTAGAATGGCGGAACCTGGCGAATATACTAAGCGTGCGTTTTTAAATGGCCGAATTGACTTATCTCAAGCAGAAGCAGTCATGGACTTCATTCGTTCTAAAACGGATAGAGCCTCTAAAGTTGCAATGAATCAAATTGAAGGTCGGTTGAGTGATTTAATTAAACGACAACGTCAATCGATATTGGAAATTCTTGCCCAAGTTGAAGTGAACATTGATTATCCAGAATATGATGATGTTGAAGATGCAACAACGGAATTTTTACTTGCGCAGTCTAAAAAAATTAAAAATGAAATTGATCAATTATTAGAAACGGGAACTCAAGGTAAGATTATGAGAGAAGGATTATCTACAGTGATTGTCGGTAAACCGAATGTAGGTAAATCTTCAATGCTAAATAATCTTATTCAAGATAATAAAGCCATTGTCACTGAAGTAGCTGGAACAACTCGAGATGTATTAGAAGAATACGTTAATGTACGTGGTGTCCCATTAAGACTTGTTGATACAGCAGGTATTCGTGATACTGAAGATATTGTAGAAAAAATAGGCGTAGAGCGTTCACGTAAAGCATTAAGCGAAGCGGATTTAATCCTTTTTGTATTAAATAACAACGAGCCTTTAACTGACGAAGATCGTACATTATATGAAGTAATAAAAAATGAAGATGCGATTGTTATCGTTAATAAAACAGATTTAGAACGTCGATTAGATATTGAAGAAGTTAAAACTATGATAGGGAACACACCACTTATTCAAACATCAATGTTAAAACAAGAAGGTATCGACGAATTAGAATTACAAATCAGAGATTTGTTCTTTGGTGGAGAAGTACAAAATCAAGATATGACGTATGTTTCAAACTCTAGACATATCTCACTTTTAAAACAAGCAAGACAAACAATTCAAGATGCTATTGATGCAGCTGAAGCTGGTATTCCTATGGATATGGTTCAAATTGATTTAACTCGTACATGGGAAATATTAGGAGAAATTATTGGAGAATCAGCAAGCGATGAATTAATTAATCAGCTATTTAGTCAATTCTGTTTAGGTAAATAATAAAAATTAAGACGGTCAGTAGTCTAAAATGAATAATAATAATTAAGGAAAAAATAGGGAGGTCAATTCAATGGTTCAAGAATATGACGTAATTGTTATTGGTGCCGGTCATGCTGGAATTGAAGCAGGATTAGCTTCAGCAAGACGTGGTGCTAAAACGTTAATGTTAACCATTAACTTAGATAATATCGCCTTTATGCCATGTAACCCATCAGTCGGTGGCCCAGCAAAAGGAATAGTAGTACGTGAAATCGACGCATTAGGTGGCCAAATGGCTAAAGCCATTGATAAAACACACATTCAAATGCGTATGCTTAATACTGGTAAAGGTCCAGCAGTTCGTGCATTACGTGCTCAAGCTGATAAAGTGCTTTATCAACAAGAAATGAAACGTGTCATTGAAGATGAAGATAACTTAGATATCATGCAAGGTATGGTAGACGAATTATTGATTGAAAATGATGAAGTTAAAGGTGTACGTACGAATATAGGTACAGAGTATCATGCGAAAGCTGTAGTCATCACGACAGGTACATTTTTACGTGGAGAAATCATTTTAGGTAATATGAAATATTCAAGTGGTCCAAACCATCAACTTCCATCTATTTCATTAGCTGATAATTTAAGAGAACTTGGATTTGAAGTTGTGCGTTTTAAAACAGGTACACCGCCACGTGTGAATTCTAAAACCATCGACTATTCTAAAACTGAGATTCAACCTGGCGATGACGTTGGTCGTGCGTTTAGTTTTGAAACTACCGAATACATTTTAGACCAACTCCCTTGTTGGCTCACGTATACAAATGATCGTACACATAAAGTCATTGATGATAATTTACATTTATCAGCTATGTACTCAGGTATGATTAAAGGTACAGGCCCACGTTATTGTCCATCTATTGAAGATAAATTTGTACGTTTCAATGACAAACCACGTCATCAACTTTTCTTAGAACCAGAAGGACGTAATACGAATGAAGTTTATGTGCAAGGCTTATCAACCAGTCTTCCTGAACATGTTCAACGCCAAATGTTAGCTACTATTCCGGGTCTTGAAAAAGCAGATATGATGCGTGCAGGTTACGCGATTGAATATGATGCGATTGTGCCAACACAATTATGGCCAACATTAGAAACTAAAATGATTAAAAACTTATACACTGCAGGGCAAATTAATGGTACATCTGGTTATGAAGAAGCAGCAGGCCAAGGCATTATGGCAGGTATTAATGCTGCAGGTAACGTATTAGGTACAGGCGAAAAAATTCTAAGTCGTTCAGATGCTTATATTGGTGTCTTAATTGATGATTTAGTAACAAAAGGAACGAATGAGCCTTATCGTTTATTGACTTCTCGTGCTGAATATCGCTTATTATTACGTCATGATAATGCCGACTTACGTTTAACTGATATTGGTTATGACTTAGGCATGATTTCTGAAGAACGTTATGCACGTTTTAATGATAAACGTCAACAAATTCAAGATGAAATTGACCGTTTATCAAATATCCGTATTAAACCAAATGAACATACGCAATCTGTGATTGAAGCTCATGGTGGTTCACGCTTAAAAGATGGTATCTTAGCCATTGATTTATTGCGTCGTCCTGAAATGACGTATGATACAATTTTAGAGATATTAGAAGAAACACATCAGTTACCAAAAGCGGTAGAAGAACAAGTTGAAATTCAAACGAAATATGAAGGTTACATCAATAAATCATTACAACAAGTTGAAAAAGTTAAACGTATGGAAGAAAAGAAAATTCCAGAAGACTTAGATTATAGTAAAGTGGATAGTTTAGCCACTGAAGCACGAGAAAAATTAGCAGAGGTTAAACCATTAAATATTGCGCAAGCATCACGTATTTCAGGTGTTAATCCTGCAGATATTTCTATCTTACTTGTATATTTAGAGCAAGGTAAATTACAAAGGGTGAAAAATTAATGAGTGGCATCGAATGGTTAACAAAAGCGTTAAGTGAGCAAGGGATTGAATTAACAGAACAACAACAACAACAATTTCAAACCTATTATCGTTTGCTTGTTGAATGGAATGAAAAAATGAATTTAACAAGTATTACTGATGAGCATGAAGTTTACTTGAAACATTTCTATGATTCTATTACAGCTGGATTTTACTATGATTTTAATCAACCACTAACACTTTGTGATGTAGGGGCTGGTGCTGGATTTCCAAGTATTCCTTTAAAAATTGTTTTTCCAGAATTGAAAGTAACCATTGTCGATTCATTAAATAAACGTATTCAGTTTTTAAATCATTTAGCAGTTGAACTTGGATTAACACAAGTAAGTTTTGTTCATGATCGAGCAGAAACATTTGGTAAAGGTGTCAATAGAGAAACATATGATGTGGTAACAGCACGTGCAGTGGCAAGACTTACTGTTCTAAGTGAGTTATGCTTGCCGTTAGTTAAAAAAGGCGGGCAGTTTATTGCATTAAAGTCTGCAAAAGGTGAAGAAGAATTAGCAGAAGCACAATTTGGTATAAGCATCTTAGGTGGAGCGTTTAGTGATTCTTACACATTTGATTTACCAGAAGATGCAGGTGAACGACAAATGATTATAGTTGATAAGCGTCGTCAAACACCTAAAAAATATCCTCGAAAACCTGGTACACCTAATAAAACTCCTTTATTAGAAAATTAATCAATTTTTCGGTTACTCATGTTAAAATTGATTTTAAGAGGAGTGAATGGACAATGAAAAAACCTTTTTCTAAACTATTTGGTTTAAAAAATAAAGAAGACATCGTTGATTATATTGAAGAAAATCGTCATTCAAGTGTGGAATCCATTCAAATAGAGCGTATCGTACCTAACCGTTATCAACCGCGCCAAGTGTTTGATTCAAGTAAAATTACAGAACTTGCTGAGTCGATAGAAGAACATGGGTTATTACAACCCATTGTCGTTCGACCTATAGAAGAGAATATGTATGAAATTATTGCAGGTGAACGACGATTTAGAGCATTACAATCCTTGCATCAATCTAAAGCAGACGTCATTATTCGTCATATGAATGATGAAGAAACTGCTGTAGTGGCCCTTATTGAGAATATCCAACGTGAAAATTTATCTGCAATAGAAGAAGCCGAAGCGTATAAAAAGTTACTTGAAATTGGACAAACCACTCAAAGTGAGTTAGCGCAAAGTCTTGGAAAAAGCCAAAGTTTTATAGCTAATAAATTACGCTTACTTAAATTAGCACCAAAAGTAATTGTACGATTACGTGAAGGTAAAATTACAGAACGCCATGCACGCGCAGTATTATCCTTAAAAGAAGCGGATCAAGAACAATTGATTGAACAAGTTATTGCTCAGAAATTGAATGTCAAACAGACAGAAGCTCGTGTGAAACAAAAATTAGGCCCTGAAAAAGTAAAAGCAAAAACATTCCAATTTTCTAAAGATTTGACACAAGCACGTGATGAAGTTGGTAAGAGTATTCAAGCCATTGAAGACTCGGGTATTCATGTTGAGCATCGTGATAAAGATCACGAGGATTATTATGAAATTAAAATAAAACTATATAAACGTTAATGACTAAAAGAACAGGTAGAATGAATGTTGCATTCAGTATCCTGTTCTTTTTTTGTCACCTATTTTATAATAATGGATTCTTTATTTCATATTTACATAGTTTAAAAATAGAATTACAATATTATTAAACGAAACGTATCGTTTAATAATTAAGGTAAGAAGGGTTTCATGTGTTCGGAATATCAATTTCAAGTGCGATACTTCATTTTGTGATTGGAGGTATCGCTGTTGCCTTTGCATCGATTATGGCTGAGAAAGTAGGAGGAAAAATGGGTGGCATTATTGCGACTATGCCGGCAGTCTACCTAGCAGCTATTATTGCTTTAGCCATAGATCATCGAGGAGAACAGCTGATTCAAATGTCGATACATCTTAGTTCAGGAGCTATAATAGGTATTATTTCTTGCATCATTTCAGTATTTATTACGTCGATTTATATAAATAAACGAGATTATAAAAAAGGTACAGCGTTTGCATTTATTTGTTGGTTAGTCATTTCAATTGCTATTTTTGCGGTACGACACATTTCTTAATATTTGGAGGATTTTTTAATGAAATTAACTTTTATCAAATTTCTCGTGGGTGGTTTAGCTGTTATGTTAAGTTATATTATTTCAGTTATTCTACCTTGGAAGGAATTAGGTGGCGTTTTTGCAACATTACCTGCAGTATTTCTTGTTTCTTTATTTATTACTGGTATGCAACATGGAGATGTCGTTGCCAAACATGTTAGTAGAGGTGCAGTTTTTGGTATGACAGGTGTATTATGTAGTATCTTAGCAACATGGGCAATGTTATATTCTACACATGAGTGGTTACTTAGTATTTTGGTTGGTTTTGTTGTATGGTTTATTAGTGCAGTAATTATCTTTGAAATTGTAGAATTTATTTCACGTTTAAGAAGGAGAAAAGATGGCTGGAAGACCGAAAGATCCAACAATCAATGAAAAAATATTTAAAGAAATTGATCAGTTATTAGAAACTACTTATTTTAGAGATATGACAATAGATCAAATTTCTGAAAATACAGGTGTTTCTAAAGCGACGATTTATAGACGTTGGAAAGATAAATCATCTATTATTGTCGATATGTTTGTCAGTCGAATCCACGTTTTTGAAAATGATTATAAAACGATGTACGATGAATTGTATCATTTTCTAATAAGAATTATGAATATTTATCAAACTCATTTAGGTCGTGCTGTGATTGAAATATTAATTAGTTATCAACAATCTGAAGCACGTGACATATTTATGAAAGGTTATTTTGATAGCAATCGTAAAATATTGAAGACTATTATTTCTAAATATATTGACGAAGCGGACCAAGATTTATTTATTGATTTAATTTTTTCACCGATTTATTTCAATATATTGATTAAACCTAACGTCCTTAATGAAGCTTATATTAAAAA
>ERZ1023466.194-NODE-194-length-10799-cov-13.767126_pt1 | contig 10799 bp, 9 predicted proteins | sample MGYA00380530_ERZ1023466 | MGnify/ENA primary metagenome ERZ1023466 (study PRJEB33173, sample SAMEA4830336) | metagenome | study: EMG produced TPA metagenomics assembly of the PRJEB25223 data set...
CAGTCTTTGGCACTGTATGATCTTCCCAAAGCATACCATAATTTTCAAGCAGTTGACGCCTTAGATAAGGTCATTCAATCATCATTACAATCAGGTCGTTTGGGATTGGATGACTATGACTCAAAACTTTATTTTCAGTAGATAATTATCATCACTATGAATCATTTGCCCGACTTAGATGACGACGGTCACCTAAAAAATCATACCGATTGGACACCCAAAATCGCACAAAGACTTGCTGATACGATTGGGGTAACGCTTGAAAGTGAGCATTATCAAATCATTGACGAAGTGCGTGTTTTTTTTGAAGCTTATCACCACAGTCCATCAACACGCCCATTAATCAAGCATCTGATGGCACGCTTGCCCAACCTTGATATCAGCAATCAAAAGCTACAAAAACTGTTTAATACAGGTTTGGTCGCTCGGCATGTCAACCGCATTTCAGGCTTGCCCAAGCCACCAAATTGTTTATAATAACTTAACATAAGGATTTGCTATGAGTGGATTTTGTACCCTAAATATCGCCCCTACCGATTTGACCATGACCGTATTAATGACACCTGATATGGCGAATTTTTCAGGTAATGTGCATGGCGGTACGATCTTAAAGCTGCTTGACCAAGTCGCCTATGCGTGTGCCAGTCGTTATGCTGGTTCGATGGAAGTGGGCATACGCGTAGAAGCAGAAAATATCCAAACTCGCACAGCGCGTCATACCAACAGTTGTTATTTTAGTATGGTGGCTGTCGACCAAGAAGGTAAACCTGTGCCTGCACCGCCTTTGGTTTTGGATGATTCTCTTGCCAAACAACGCTACGAAATGGCGAAAAAGCGTAAAAAGTTACGCATTGAGCTTCAGCAACACGACTGGTAAACCTATGACACCCACGCCATCTCATCTGACCACCATCTCTATCATTGGGCATACCAATGATGATATATAAAACAACAAATCACAAACAGCAACATAAAGCCACTTTTAAGCCTTTATTTTTCGATATTTTGTGCATTTTACACTAGACAAATTGCAACAAAATACCACATAATAAGACGCTTATTTTGTGTACATAATTGTGTACATAATTTCTAAGGATTATTATGTTGACAGAAGTTTGGCTAAAAGCAAATAACGGCAAGCCCCGTGATAAAGTTACCGAAATTGCAGACCGTGATGGCATGAGCGTACGCATCTCCCCAAAAGGTAAGATTGTCTTTCAATTACGCTATCGATTTAACGGTAAATTAAAGCGGTTTGATTTGGGTGTTTATCCACTGATATCCCTCAAGCAGGCCAGAGAAAAATCACTGTCTGCCAAAACACAGCTCCTGCATGGCAAAGACCCAAAACTTGAAGAGCAAATCGCCAAGCAGGCTTATATTAACGCTGACACTTTCTATGAGTGTTTTTCACAGTGGTATGATAAATCAGCAGTCATCACCAAAAAACAAGCGTCCGATATCAAGCGTAGCTTTGAGCTCTATGTTTTTCCTGTTATTGGCTCACTGCCGATTAATGACATTACCTTACAACAGTATATTATCATCATTGAATCCATTTCTGAAAAAACTCCAGGCATTGCTGAACGCATACTCACAAATACCAAGCAAATGCTCAAATGGGCAAAAAAGCGTGAAATCGTCACACATAACATCCTTGCCGACCTTGAATTGAGTGATTTTAATTTAGTCCGTGTTAAGCGTAAGCGATACTTAAGTGATGATGAAATCATCTTATTTTACAAAGCGTTATATGGCTCAAAAATTAGCTACCGTAATCGCTTAGCGACCGAACTTGCTTTGATGTTTGGTTGCCGTGGCATCGAGCTTAGACGAGCTAAAATTACCGATTTTCAAGACGGTGTTTGGACTGTCCCACCTGAGAACCACAAAGTAGGTCATATTACCCAGCAACCGTTAATACGCCCTATTCTGCCGCCCATGCAAGCTTTGATTGATGAAGCCATCGCCATTTCACGCAGCGAATACCTGTTCGATCGTCGTGGTGAAATGCTAGAAAAAAACGCATTTTTAGACATCACTGCAGGTCTGATACATTGGATTGACCGCCATTGTAGTATACAGTTGCCACGCTTTACCTTTCATGACCTGCGTAGAACTGCACGCACCAATTTCAGTGCTTTTACCAGTCGTGACATTGCTGAGATTATGATTGGTCACACTGTGGGTAATATGCAACAAGTGTATGACCATTACAACTATTTGCCACAGCAAACGGCCGCCTATGAGCAATGGCTTAAAAAATTGGCAGAATTGAAGCAAGTCGCACTGTAGCTGGCAATCACCCCCAGCCGTTGCGGTTGGGGCTATTTATTAGGCAGGCAATTCAAAATGCACTCCGTCCAAAAAGCGTCCACCGCCTTTGCGATAACTAGCAACCCATTCCTGGGGCGTGCCTGACTTGCCAGTAATGACAGTCCATGCACCGCCCCAACGCACGCTAACGCCAAGTTCTGTGGCCGCCTGAGCCATTGCCTTGGCTAATGGGTAATAGTGATTGAAATCCCATGAAATCTTACCATTAACAAGCGGTACAATATCTACCGCTTTGCCAACAATATGTTTTGAATTCATGGTCTTACTAGCACCCTTTTTAACAAGTTCTCGTTGCCGTGCTACTGTACGCACACCCTCAATCACAGTGAAGTCAGTAGGGCTAATTTGTAATGCTCGTTTGACCACAGCAACCAGCTTGTCATCAACACCCTTTAGGTTGTTAAGGCTTTTAGCACCTAGAACGAAGCCACTGTTAGTTACATTAGGCTTTAATTCTTGGGTAGGCTTATTATACTCAGGTATTGATTTGGCTTGCTCAGCAACGGCTCGCTTCTCTTCAGAGTTTAATAGCTTACTATTAGCAAGTGAATTGACCGCTTCAACGGTCATCTTACCTGCAATACCATCAATCGCCCCGTTATATACTCCAGCTTCTTTAAGCGTGGTTTGAATTTGTCTGATAAAACTGCTCATTTTTTACTCCTAAAAAAAGCCCCATTTGGGGCGGCTCATGTTAATTTATGTGATAATCGGATTTAAAAAACTCATCATCCCCCAAATTTTTTATTAAAAAAATCTTTTAAGTAATCTGAGATTAATATAATCGTATTGCCCCCCAAATGCCCACTGATGGCAACAGCGACGGCAGTCATGTTGGACGATAAGCCAAATTCTTTGCAAAGCAAAAAAGTGATCAGACCTGCAAATCCGCTTAAAAACAGCTCCCCCAACAGTTTTACAAAAATAACATGCAAGGGTTTGGGTTCGGTGGATTGGTTTAATCTCATGATAAACGCCCCCAACCCTCCTGCCAGTGATAAAAAAATCACATAGGGCAAGGTAACAATAAAATATAGCCAATCATTTTCATTCATTTTTTAACTCTGTGTTCTTTATCATGTTGCAACAAAAAACCGCCAACATTGGGCGGTTTTAATAAACTAAATACGGCTGTATCTGATATGAATGGCTTTGTTTTTAATCACACCACTTGGGGTATTGACTGGCTGCTTGGTGCCGTCGGTGGACAAATCGCCAAAGTCTACGGTTGGGCAGATAAATAATCCATCACGGCAACCGACGCTTGCCATTTTTATCGTTTTTAGCGTGACTGTGGTGGTATTATTACCGCCGTCATCTGGCAACTCTGTATGGTCAGAAATAACTGCATTTTCTATGATTGTCAAATCATCCACGCCAAAGCCTGGCGAGCCTATGATGTCAGGTTCTAGATAGCCTTGCCCCATTTTGATAAAGCCATTTTTGCTAAAATCAGTATCTAGTTTTTCTTTCATCGATTTTGATACTAAATGAGCGTATCTTGAATCTAATGATAAAAAATACTCATAATTATAAAACCTAGCATCCATATGCTCATTATAACTAAAGGTTTTCGTATTTTCGTCAAACGCCTCCGACATTTTAAAAAAATCATTAAGTTCTTGTTTACTAAGTGCCGTGATATCCACCGTCCTAATATCTAACTGTAACAATCTGCTTTGGTTGCTAAATGTTACATTGCCCTGCTTATCATACAGATTGATGCCTACCTGCGTTTGTCTTTGGACATTGATGTCAAAGACGTGAATGCGGTAATTAGCCAACTGCTCATCTGATAATCTGCCATTTGAATAGAACATGAGCCGTATTTTGCCATCAAATTGTCCTGCGTTTAAAAACACAATCGGTTCGCACCCATCAGCATTCCCATCATAGGAGATTGTGGTGATGGGGGACATGGCAGGCGGTGCATCCACATAGTACATGCAGTACTCTGGTGTGTGAATGTTCGCCCAGCCTTGCCTTAGTTTTGAGTTAAACCCCAGCCGTTTTGCCCGATACCAAAACGCCCGCTTGTTTTGGTCAAAGGGGGTTTCTAATAGACGTGTCAGATGGGCGGTTTTGGTGAGTGCAAATACAGGGGTTTGGCTGTCAAGCAGGATTTGCCCTTGTTTGGTGTAGGTTCTAAATATCATATTTGTCCTTGTTAATCACTTCATAAGTAGCCCCAGTATATTTTGATGGGGACAATCTTTTGATGATGGTCGTAGGTGGTGATGGTAAAGCCGTCTTTTGTTTTTGTGATGTCCACACGCCAAAGGTTGTAGGTGTAGGCATCATCGTCATCTTCATCGGTTGCGGTATTGGTTTGGACACTCTCATCGTTACGCCCCAAATAGATGGGAACAACAAGCAACTCTGTGCCATCAGGGGGCGTGTAACTCACCGTCTGATTGGTGCGTTCGGCGATGGTCAAGCTGTGGGCAAGTTTGGGGTATCGCCCTGTGATGTCGGTCAATAAATTACCCTGCCTGTCCCATACTTTTAGTCCTGTCATCATAGTAAAATCCCCAGTTCTACCGCTTTTTTGCCTTGGGCTTTGTCATACCATACGGTAAGACCTTGTGAGTTTAGCTCCAAACTTGACCCGTCGCCAAAGGTGTTGTTTAGCTCAAACCTGCCATCTTTGAACAGTCGCCAACCTTGTCTGCCTGCCACATAGTTATCCGATTGTATGCTGTCGGCGATGTGGAGCATGTTAATGCTGGCATGGGCAATACTGGCACTGTTTATCCATGCCCCAGCAGGATAGCTCACCCCATCAATGGTAGTCGCTCTGGTGGTAAAGACAAAGGGCTTTTTGGCGTTGGTGGTTGTCCCAAAGTAGATTTGGTCAGCGTTGATGCCAAAACGGCTTGTAACACGCCCATTTTGCAAATCACTCATAAGCCCATAGCCTGAGATGAAGCCGTTGTTATCCACCGTTACCGCTTTAATTGAACGCACGCCATTGACAGAACGCTCCACATTACGAATGCTCGCTGTCTGACCGCTTAGGGTGGTTTGTACGGTGTTAATCTGCTCGCTCAACGCACGCTCTTTTGTTGTCAAAGACTGGCTAAGCGTGTTAATGCTTGAAGTATTACCGCTTACAGAGCTTTGTAAGGTGTTAAGCCTTTGGGTTTGGGCGGTGATTTTGCCGTCTGTTTGATTGACTTTGGTGGTTAAGCTGTTAAGGGCAGCACTGCTTGCTTTATCTGCCATTTGGCTGTTTAGGCGGCTGATTTGACTTGCCGTAGCATTGTCTTTATCGCTCAAAGTTTTTAGCTGACCTGCCACACTCGCTTTATTGCCATTGTAGTCGCTTTGCAAGGTGTTGATACGACTTGCTAGGCTGTTATCTGCATCAGTGCGAGCGGTGATTTCGCTTTCGATTTGGGTGGTTAGCGTGCTATCAGCTTGCTTGTAAGCCGTATCAATGCTGGTGATGCGACTAGCAGTCGCTTGGTCTTTATCTGCTGTTGCTTGTTTAAATTCAGCCAAATTGGCAGTCACATCAGCCAACGCCCCATCAGGCACCGCAAGGCTAACCGCATCTAGGGTAACACTTGAACGGTTATTTATGTTTGTTCTATAAATATGCAAGCTATTATTACTACCGTCGCCAACTGCCCAAGTGAATTCATGGGGCATACCGTCTGCGGTGATTTCACCGATACGGTTAGCCCCTCTTGGCGATGAATTGTAAACAAGTACCTGCTGGGCGGGCGTTGTTGTTGCTTTTACGATTACCCTTTGACCTTCTTGTAGCGTACGATTAATCGGATATTCTCCTAATAAAAACTGCGTACCTGTCTTTGTAGTCGTATCACTTAGCAGATTTTGACCGCCAAGCACGCCATCAAAGCGTGTTGTCAAGCGCTCAAGCCGCTCGGCTTGGGTGCGGTTAGCGTCTGTTAGCGTGTTAATGCTACTTTGTACACTCGCTTTATTGCCATTGTAGTCGCTTTGCAAGGTGTTGATACGCTGGCTTAATGAGCTGTCGGCGGTGGTCAAAGTCTGTTGCACGCTTTGTAAATCAGCACTGCTTGCTTTATTTGCAAGCTCGCTTCTTAGTCGCTCAACACTTGTTGCCTGTCCGCTTTGAGTTTGCTTAATCGCCGTGATTTCACTGTTTGCTGTATCGCTTGTTGTTTTAAGCTGGCTATATTTTTGGGTTAAATCTCCTGTCGTTACGCTAAGCTGTCGCACCTGCGAAGTATGACCATTCACTGTCTGTGTCAGATTAGCGATTTCTTGGGTTTTGGCATTATTAGCAGTCTGCAACGCATTAATATCACGGATAGCACCAGTAACGCTGTCCATGTTCGCCTTAGCACTTAGCTCATTTCTAATTTGAGTGCTTGTCTGCTCAATGCTTTGCGTGAGCTGATTGGCAGTATTATCAAGCTGACCTTTATCCACGCCTTCAACCCAATCACCCCAAGTATTGCCCACTTTGGTGCGTGTGTATGTTTTGGTGCTATCATTCCAAACAGTTTGGGTGATGCGGTCGCCATTTCTTGCTTTATCAACTGTGGCATATTGCCAACCAGCCAAGGGCGTGTCAGTGTTTAAGCTGCTTTCAAGATAGTATTTACCTTGCTCTATCAAGCTGTTTAGTGATGTCGCCCCTCTTGTCTGCCACTGCGTTCTTGTATCAATATTTGTGATTGATTGAGCTGCCTGAGCTAAGCGATTATTAGCATCGTTTAGCGTGCTATTTATCGTATCTGCTCTGCTGATGATACTGCTGATATTGCTCTCAATCGTTGGGATTTTACGATTAATACCGCTTAGGCTTTGTTCAAGCGTTGGTATCTTATTAATGCTTGGAATTTTACTATTAAAGCTGTTTATACTGCTTTCAATGTTCGGTATTTTATTGATACTTGGTATCTTGCTGTTAAAGCTATTAATATTACTTTCAAGCGTGCCGATTTTACCGATTGGCGTGGACAAACTTTGGTCAAGATGGCTTTGGCTAATTTGACCTGACAGCAAGTCAAGTACTTTTTCAGCGTTTGCCGATGTTGTGCCAGATACCCAGTCTGTCCAATCTGATGTATTACCCAGTTTATCCACAATCCGCCCACGGTAAAACTGGCGTAAATTGCCTTGTAGACCAGTGATTTCATACTTATTAGTTGGGTAGGCAAAAGTACCAAGCGTGGTAATATGCGTGCGTCCATCGGGGCTAACCTCTATCTCGGTGAAATTGGTGTCATCAGAACCTTCGGCAAAATTCCACCCCAAATTCATGCCAAATAGCACGCCTTGGGCGTTAAAACCTATAGGCGGTTTTGGGGCGTGGGTCTTGCCTTGGATGGTGGTTAATTGGCTTGATTGCGATAGGCTTTCATTATCAAACGCATCTACTGCCCGCACTTTTGCTTGATACGCCCCTGCATAAACGCCGTCAATGTCTACGCTCTGCCCTGATACTTTTGGCAAAGTTTGCCAGTTGCCATCATCTTTTCGCCATTCTACGATATATGCTACCGCACCAGACACTTGCTCCCATGCAATATTCAGCGTGGTAACCGCCTGCCCCTGATGAGTGCGAGTGTGTGCTGTGAGTGCAACCGATTTTGGAGCGGATATTGTGGCGACTTTTAGCACGGTAAACGGCTCTTGAGTTACCACAGCTCCGCCATCAACGGCGGCATATTTTTGGCGGTTGTATTCTAATGCGGTAATATCAAAGGTAGCATCATCATTTTGAGCAATAGTCAAGATACGAAATTGTTTTAACTTCAAATCATCTGAGATGATTGCCCAAATGCTTTCATTTGCTACATTTAACGCTTGTTTTAAGGTAAGTATTTCGCCTTGGACAGCGGTAATTTGCGATGAGACAATGCCGTCTGCCGTTGCTACCGTTAAGATATCGCCAATTTTACCCGCCACACGGTCAAGCGTGATTTGTTTGCCGTTTACATTGACAATCCGACCACTTATCGCACGCCCTGCAAAGACATTATCAGCAATGTTAATCACTTGCCCAACTTGCGGAATAAAGCCTTGTAGCCCTGTTTTAAAAGTTACCGTTTGGGTTTCTAACTGTTCAGATTTTAATGCCCAAATCCCTGCTCTTTGTGCCTGTCCTTTGGATGTACAGCCAAAGGCTGAAATATCTAGCATACGCACGCCATATTTGGCGATTGCTTCTTCATCAGGAATCAGCTCGTATTCAGTAGTAAAGTTATTCTCTGGATTATCCCAAGCAACTTTTGATAAAGTATGGCGGTCTCTTGCTCTTGTCCCTGTATAGCTAAACTCACCGCCCACGACATTTGCAGGGCTAAAGGTATAAACAGGGTCTTTGGGCGTGTCGCTATCAACGACAATGTTTTGTCCATCCCAAAACGATAACCCACGAAATACTGAAGCTAAGTTTTGCAGTACACGATACGCATCGTCTGCTTTTTGAATGTAGACATTGCAAGTAAATCTTGTCTCTTGTCCACCTTTGCCATCATCCACCAATTCATCACAATACTGCCCAATCTGATACAGTCGCCATTTATCTACCATGCCAGATAATCTCTCACCTAAGCCATAGCGTTTGTGGGTGCAAAGGTCATAAAACACCCACGCAGGGTTGTTGGAATAAGCAAGCTTAAATGTACCGTCCCATAGTCCATTGTATTGTCTTGTCTCTGCATTGTAATTACTAGGCACTTGGATAATCTTACCCTTTAATCGCACGGCAATTTTAGCAATGTTATTAAAAGTTTTGGCGTCATAAGATATGCCAAGCAGTGCTGTACAAGGATAAGACAATTTGGCATCAATAATCTCGGTCAGTGCGTCAATGCTCATCGTATCAGCGACCAATTCGCTATCACGATTGGGTGTGATACGACGAACACGAATTGTCCAGCGTTTAGCCGTGCCAGCGTTAGGCAGATCAATGCGGTGGGCTTTTTTATAGCCCTGTGATGCTTTACCTCGTACGGTGTCGGTCAAGACTTCAACAAAGCTGCCACCATCTGTTTGTACATCAATCGCATAAGAAATGGCATAACCTGCAATGTCGCCATTTTCTTTTTGTTCTTTAAGGGCGTTAAAGTTTAGACGCACACGCACAGCGGACAATTCACGATTGTTAATTTGTCTTGTCCAATCTCTGTCGTGCCGTAACTCAACGCCAATGTTGTGTTCGTTTTCAACCGACGGAAATCCTGCGATATGCGTCTGGTCAAGCGTGCCTGTGCGAAACTCCCAAGACACACCCTCAAAGTTTGGCTCGCCATTGTCATTGATGAGCGGTGTATTCTCAAGACGAATAGATTTGCCGTCGTCTGCTAGGCCTGCAATCTCGCCTTCGCAAAGACCGTACAAGATTTGGGCATAGCTAGTAGCAACCAAATCATCGGTGGCGATGGTTGGTTTTCTTGCTTGACCTTTTTGTTTTTTTGAGCCGTGTATGTTCATATTCTACCTCAAACGCTAATACCTGCCGATACGATAAACCCACCCACATCTCGCTCGCCATAAAGAATAGGGACAGGGTTACCTTGGGCTACCGTGGTTATCGCACCGCCAAAGCCGTTGTTGGGTTTGTTGCCATCTTCGTTGGCAACATCAAGATTGGGCGTTGGCATAAGCAGACTTGACACACCGCCCAAAACCAAGCCAGCCCCTGCACCAATTAGCCCAACATTGCCTGTTACTATCCCTGCCCCAACCAATACCACCCCTGCCACCACTTGTATCCAGCCCAATGCTTTACCACCAGAGCCGATGACTTTTGGGACGATGTGAATATGATTGGCGGTGGTGATGTCGTTCAACTGATTTTCACTGATGTTGGTTTTTTGGTTTTGTTTTTTACCGTTAAATACCGCAAAACGATAACCCAGTTGCTCACTGTCTGCCATAAATTGACCAAAGGCAGGGATTTGGGTTGCTAAAGCATGGCAAGCTTCTTTGGCACTTTTAACATCTAATTTAAAAAATCTACCAAACTTTTTGGCTAAAATGCCGTGTAGTTGGATGGTTTTCATGATAACTCTCTATGTCTGACAATAAGGGCGGTTCGTCTTTGCCAACTATCCCCATAAATCTCACGCACGCTAAGACCACCATGGGGGTGGTGCAAAATTAGGGCATTGCCCACACAATCAGGGGTACTCTCGCTGTTTAACTTGCCATCACCCAAATAAATCAAGGCATGATTAACATGATGCGTCCGCCCAACACGGCACAAAATCACATCATGCTTTTGTAAGTCGTTTTTATTTTCTACCTTGGCAAAGCCTGCTTTGGTGAAGTTATTTTCATAAAGTGGTTCATGGTTTGGGTTTTCCCACCAGTCATCAGATCGTGCAAAGCTTGGCAGTGTGATGTCAAGCTCACGGCTGTAATAATCTTGTACTAGACTATAGCAATCTTGCATACCGTGATGATACTCACGCCCTAATAATGGGGCTTGATACGCTTTGGGCTTATGGCGT
>ERZ1023466.196-NODE-196-length-10623-cov-3.860049_pt1 | contig 10623 bp, 11 predicted proteins | sample MGYA00380530_ERZ1023466 | MGnify/ENA primary metagenome ERZ1023466 (study PRJEB33173, sample SAMEA4830336) | metagenome | study: EMG produced TPA metagenomics assembly of the PRJEB25223 data set...
GCGATCCAGGATATGAACTTGTGGTTGAAGCACATAAACATAACATTGCGGTAGAAACCATTCCAGGACCTAATGCAGGATTAACTGCACTAATGGCAAGTGGTTTACCTTCATTTACATATACTTTTTTAGGCTTCTTGCCACGAAAAGAAAAAGAAAAGGTGAATATTTTATCTCAACGAATGTATCAAGATAGTACTTTAATTATCTATGAGTCTCCATTTAGAGTGATTGATACCCTAAAAGCGATTATTAAAGTAGATTCAAAAAGACGTGTAGCAGTAGGTCGTGAACTTACTAAAAAATTTGAACAAATTGTTATGCTTGAAGTATCACAATTATTAGAAGCGATTGAAAATCAAGAGATTCCACAAAAGGGAGAATTTGTGATTTTAATTGAGGGTGCCAAAGCTCAAGAAACAAAACAATGGTTTGAAGATGTAACGATTATAGATCATGTTAATCATTATATTGAGACTCAAAATTTAAAACCTAAGAAAGCGATAAAAGTAGTCGCAGAAGAACGACAGATGAAAACAAGTGAGATTTATGATATTTATCATAATATTAAATCGTAAAATTAATAAAAACTTGTATCATAGTGATAGAAAAATACCATAAAATATTAATTTATGGTAATGTTAATAAGATACGACAATGTATATTCTATATGGGTTATAATGAATAAGATAGATGTTTTATGATGATGTGTCGTCACAAACGTTATATTAAATATTCATTAGAAAATAATTAAAAATTTAGATAAAATTTAAAGTGAACTAGTCATTAAGACATGAACGAAAGGGAGGACTACTGATGGCGAAAGAAACATTTTATATTACAACCCCTATTTATTATCCTAGTGGTAATCTGCATATCGGTCACGCATATTCTACAGTTGCTGGTGATGTAATTGCACGATATAAACGCATGCAAGGATATGATGTTCGTTATCTTACAGGTACAGACGAACATGGTCAAAAAATCCAAGAAAAAGCGCAAAAAGCAGGAAAAACAGAATTAGAGTATTTAGATGAAATGATTGCTGGAATCAAACGTTTATGGGCTAAATTGGAAATCTCAAATGATGATTTTATTAGAACTACAGAAGAACGTCATAAACAAGTGGTAGAAAAAGTATTTGAACGTTTATTAAAACAAGGTGATATTTATCTTGGTGAATATGAGGGATGGTATTCTGTTCCTGATGAAACGTATTATACTGAATCTCAACTTGTAGACCCTGTTTACGAAAATGGTAAAATCGCAGGCGGTAAAAGTCCAGATTCTGGACATGAAGTTGAATTAGTTAAAGAAGAAAGTTATTTCTTTAATATTAATAAATATACAGATCGTTTATTAGAATTTTACGATGCTAATCCTGATTTTATTCAACCTCCATCTAGAAAAAATGAAATGATTAATAACTTTATTAAACCAGGATTAGAAGACTTAGCAGTTTCACGTACGTCATTTGATTGGGGGGTAAGAGTTCCATCTAACCCTAAACATGTAGTTTATGTATGGATTGATGCTTTAGTAAACTATATTTCTTCTCTTGGATATTTATCAGATGATGATTCATTATTCCAAAAATATTGGCCAGCAGATGTACACTTAATGGCAAAAGAAATTGTTCGTTTCCATTCTATTATTTGGCCTATCTTACTTATGGCTCTTGATTTACCTTTACCGAAAAAAGTATTCGCGCACGGATGGATTTTAATGAAAGATGGAAAAATGAGTAAATCTAAAGGTAATGTAGTAGATCCTAATGTTCTCATTGATCGTTATGGCTTAGATGCTACACGCTATTACTTAATGCGTGAATTACCATTCGGATCTGACGGAGTATTTACTCCGGAGGCATTTGTTGAACGTACTAATTTCGACTTAGCAAATGATTTAGGTAACTTAGTTAACCGTACGATTTCTATGATTAATAAATATTTCCAAGGAGAGCTCCCTGCATATCAAGGACCAAAACATGAATTGGATGAAGATATGGAAGCATTAGCACTTGAAACTGTGAAGAACTTCCATGACAATATGGAAAGTTTCCAATTCTCAGTAGCATTATCTACAGTTTGGAAGTTAATAAGTCGAACAAATAAATACATCGATGAAACCACTCCATGGGTTTTAGCTAAAGATGAAAGTCAAAAAGATATGTTAGGAAATGTAATGGCACACTTAGTTGAAAATATTCGTTTTGCAACTGTATTATTGCGCCCATTCTTAACACATGCGCCTAAAGAAATTTTCAAACAATTGAATATTAATAATTCAGATTTATACGAATTATCAAGTTTAGAGCATTATGGTGCATTACAAGAACCAATTATGGTTACTGAAAAACCTTCTCCAATCTTCCCAAGATTAGATTCAGAGGATGAAATTGCATTTATTAAAGAATCAATGCAACCACCTAAATCTAATGAAGATGATAAAGAAGAAGTACCAAGTAAATCGCAAATTGATATTAAAGATTTTGATAAAGTTGAAATTAAAGCTGCAACTGTTATTGATGCAGAAAATGTACCGAAATCAGATAAATTATTAAAAATACAAGTTGATTTAGGAGCAGAACAACGTCAGATTGTTTCAGGTATTGCGAAATTCTATCGTCCAGAAGATATTATTGGTAAAAAAGTGGCTGTTGTAACTAACCTAAAGCCAGCAAAATTAATGGGGCACAAATCTGAAGGTATGATATTATCAGCTGAAAAAGATAAAGTATTAACGTTAGTAAGCTTACCGAGTGCAATTCCAAATGGTGCAATTATAAAATAAATATAGCCGTTAGGAGAGATAAAATGTTAATAGATACACATGTTCATTTAAATGACGAACAATATGATGAAGATTTAAGTGAAGTGATATCTCGTGCAAGAGAAGCAGGCGTTGACCGTATGTTTGTCGTGGGATTTGATACTAAGACAATTGAACGTACTATGGAACTGATTGATGAATATGACTTTATTTATGGTATTATCGGTTGGCATCCTGTAGATGCAATAGATTTTACTGAAGAACGTTTAGAATGGATTGAATCATTAGCTCAGCATCCTAAAATTATCGGTATTGGAGAAATGGGATTAGATTATCATTGGGATAAATCTCCAGCTGATGTTCAAAAAGAAGTGTTTAGAAAGCAAATTGCTTTAGCTAAACGCGTTAAGTTACCTATTGTCATTCATAATCGTGAAGCAACTCAAGATTGTGTAGATATTTTAATGGAAGAACATGCAGAAGAAGTTGGAGGCATTATGCATAGTTTTAGTGCATCACCTGAAATTGCAGATGTCATTATTAATAAACTTAATTTCTATGTGTCATTAGGCGGACCAGTCACATTCAAAAATGCAAAACAACCTAAAGAGGTCGCTAAACATGTTCCAATGGATCGCTTATTAGTTGAAACAGATGCACCTTATTTATCTCCACATCCTTATAGAGGAAAACGTAATGAACCTGAACGTGTCACGCTTGTTGCACAACAAATTGCAGATTTACGTGATATGACATACGAAGAGGTATGTCGTCAAACTACAGAAAATGCAGAAAGATTATTTAACTTAAATTAATAATCCTCAGTATGAGAAAGATGTAAAACATCATCTATCGTAATGCTATCTAATAGTGAATGACGATAATATGTGCATCTTTCTCATTTTTTATAGTATAACCGTTATAATAGAAATGAGATTAAGTGAAAGGTAATGGTAAATGAATATGAGAATAAATGAATTTATCGTTGTCGAAGGCAGAGATGACACAGAACGAGTTAAAACAGCTGTGGAATGTGATACGATTGAAACAAATGGAAGTGCCATTAATAGAGAAACGTTAGCAGTGATTCAGAATGCTCAAGAAACAAGAGGCGTGATTGTATTAACTGATCCTGACTTTCCAGGTGATAGAATTAGAAATATTATTACTGAACACGTACCAGGAGTTAAACATGCCTATGTCGATCGTGAAAAAGCGAAAAATAAGCGTGGAAAAATTGGGATAGAACATACACATCCTGAAGATATAAAGAAAGCCTTAATGCATGTGAGTTCTCCTTTTGAAGAAGGAGAGGAGTCGATAGATAAAAGTGTATTAATTGATTTAGGTTTAATTATTGGTAAAGATGCGAGACGTAAGAGAGAGATACTTGGACGTAAATTGCATATTGGACATTCTAATGGCAAACAATTACTAAAAAAATTAAATGCTTTTGGTTATACTGAAGAAGACGTACGACGTGCATTATCAATGGATAAGGAGAATAATTAAAGATGGATAGAAAAGATATAGCTACACCTTCTAGAACAAAAGAACTATTAAATCAATTTGACTTTAATTTTAAGAAAAGCTTAGGTCAAAATTTCTTAGTAGATGTTAATATTATTCATAAAATTATTGATGCAAGTCATATTGATAAGTCGACAGGTGTAATTGAAGTGGGCCCTGGTATGGGCTCATTAACAGAACAACTCGCTAAAAGTGCTAAAAAAGTGTTGTCATTTGAAATCGATCAACGTCTAATTCCAGTTTTAAAAGAAACACTTCATCCCTACGACAATGTAACAATTATAAATGAAGATATATTAAAAGCTGATATAGCTGCATCTGTGAACACGTATTTAAATGATTGCGATAAAATTATGGTAGTAGCGAATTTACCTTACTATATTACGACTCCGATTTTACTTAATTTAATGCAACAAGATATTCCCATTGATGGTTATGTAGTGATGATGCAAAAAGAAGTTGGAGAGCGTTTAAATGCAGAAGTAGGTACAAAAGCATATGGTTCTTTATCTATTGTGACTCAATACTACACAGAAACGAGTAAAGTACTCACTGTCCCTAAATCAGTGTTTATGCCGCCACCAAATGTTGACTCGATTGTTGTAAAATTGATGCAAAGAGAGAAGCCTCTTGTTTCAGTAGATGATGAACAAGCTTTCTTTAAACTTGCAAAAGCTGCTTTTGCTCAAAGACGTAAAACGATTAATAATAACTATCAGAATTTCTTTAAAGATGGTAAAAAATATAAATCACAAATTCATCAATGGTTAGAAAACGCAAATATTGATCCTAAACGTCGTGGAGAAACCCTTTCTATACAAGATTTTGCACGATTGTATGAAGAAAAGAAAAATTTCCCAGAATTAGAAAATTAAATTGTTGACAAAGTGTCGCTACCTTGATAAAATTTAAATTTTATTTGACATATTACTTCAAAATGTGATATTATGTAACCTGTAGCGAGGTGGAGCAATATGCCAAAATCAATTTTGGACATCAAAAATTCTATTGATTGTCATTTAGGAAATCGTATTGTACTTAAAGCCAACGGTGGTCGAAAAAAAACAATCGAACGTTGTGGAGTGTTAAAAGAGACATATCCTTCAGTATTTATTGTTGAATTAGATCAAGATAAGCATAATTTTGAAAGAGTGTCGTATACATATACGGATGTTCTTACAGAGAATGTACAAGTTTCATTTGAAGAGGATAATCATCAAGAAGTAGTTGCACACTAAATTCGAACATATAAATATAGAGTTGTTTAGTGTACTACAAACTCTATCATTAAAAACATATTGGGTGTTGGGCTGTTTAAGTTCAACACTCTTTTTAATTCTTAATCTCTTTTAATAAAATAATAATTTAAATAAATCAAGATTTGCAGTTGAAATTAAGATCATTTATCTCCTAATTTATTAACTTTTAATTATAATTTATAATGTAACTATCAAATATTTTAAGTCTTTATGTTAAAATCATTTTAATACTATTGATGAAGAGAGGGCGGAAAAATGATATATGAAACGGCACCAGCCAAAATTAATTTGACGCTCGATACACTTTTCAAAAGAAATGATGGTTACCATGAAATTGCTATGATAATGACAACAGTAGATCTGAATGATAGATTGTCTTTTCAGAAAAGAAATGATAATAAAATTGTTGTAGATATAGAACATAACTATGTTACTAATGATCATAAAAATCTCGCCTACCAAGCAGCTAAACTGATGATGGAAACATATCATCTTAAACAAGGCGTCACGATTTCGATTGATAAAGATATTCCAGTTTCCGCTGGATTAGCTGGGGGATCAGCTGATGCTGCTGCTACGATGCGAGGAATTAATCGTTTATATGAATTAGGTGCATCTTTAGAAACACTAAGCCAATTAGGCCTTCAAATTGGGACAGATGTTCCATTTTGCATCTATAATAAAACTGCTATATGTAAAGGGAGAGGCGAAAAAATTAAATTTCTAGACAAGCCTCCTTCTGCATGGGTGGTATTAGCAAAACCTAATCTTGGAATATCTTCTCCAGATATTTTTAAAGAACTTAATTTGAAAGATGATTATGATGTACATACAGAAATGTGTGAAGAAGCGATTAGACAGGGAGATTATATGAAATTGTGTAAGAGTTTATCTAATCGTTTAGAAACCGTTTCTATGTCCATGTATCCAGAAATTAAAAAAATTAAAAATAATATGTTGCGTTGTGGTGCTGATGGAGCACTAATGAGTGGGAGTGGACCTACTGTATATGCATTCGCTCAAAAGGAGAGCCAAGCAAAGAAAGTATATAATGCTGTAAATGGCTGTTGTAACGAAGTGTATTTAGTAAGATTATTAGGATAGAAAGGCTGGAACTTATGAGGTATAAAAGAAGTGAACGTATTGTCTTTATGACACAATATTTAATGAACCATCCAAATCAGTTAATTCCATTAACTTTTTTCGTGAAAAAATTTAAACAACCAAATTTGTCGATTAGTCAAGCCATTCAAATGATCAAATATACGTTCTCCCAAGGAACATTTGGAACAGAAATTACAACAGCTCGCCGAAACGTCAACGTAACCTATAAACCAATGATGAGCAAAGAAGAAGCAATCGAAATTATAGAAGAAATCATTACGATGCTACAAGAAAAAGAGCGCTTATTACCAGGTGGATATTTATTTTTATCGGATTTAGTTGGGAACCCATCATTACTTAATAAAGTAGGGAAACTCATTGCTAGTATTTACATGGATGAGAAACTAGATGCAGTAGTGACGATCGCAACGAAAGGGATATCACTTGCCAATGCAGTAGCAAACGTATTAAATTTACCTGTAGTAGTTATTAGAAAAGACAATAAAGTTACTGAAGGTTCTACGGTCTCCATTAACTATGTTTCAGGCTCATCAAGAAAAATTGAAACGATGGTCTTATCGAAACGCACATTAGCTGAAAACTCAAATGTGTTAGTTGTAGATGACTTTATGAGAGCAGGCGGTTCAATAAATGGTGTAATGAATCTTATGAATGAGTTTAAAGCAGAGGTGAAAGGGGTATCTGTACTAGTAGAATCAAAAGAAGTAAAACAAAGATTGATTGAGGATTATACTTCTTTAGTCAAATTATCAGATGTTGACGAATATAATCAAGAATTTAAAGTTGAACCTGGTAATATCTTGTCTAAATTTTCTTAAAAGGAGTTATACATCATGAAAACAATTAATACTAATAAAGCACCTGAAGCGTTAGGACCATATTCTCATGCAATGGTCGTGAATAATTTAGTATTCACATCAGGACAAATTCCATTAGATACTGAAGGAAACATCGTAAGTAGCGATGTGAAAGAACAAACAAAACAAGTATTAGAAAATTTATCTGTTGTACTTGAAGAAGCAGGTTCTGATTTAAATTCTGTTGTAAAAGCAACTATTTTTATTTCTGATATGAATGAATTTCAACAAATTAATGAAGTTTATGGTAGCTACTTTAATGAGCATCAACCTGCGCGAAGTTGCGTAGAAGTGTCTCGCCTACCAAAAGACGTTAAAGTTGAAATTGAATTAGTAGGTAAAGTTAAAGGAATATAATTTACTTAATTAACACATTGTCATGCTTCTAACCACACAAAGATATATATACTAGGGGGGCTCACTGCATGAAAGTGACAGATGTAAGACTTAGAAAAATACAAACAGATGGCAGAATGAAAGCACTCGTTTCTATCACATTAGACGAAGCTTTCGTAATTCATGATTTACGCGTAATCGAAGGCAACTCAGGTCTTTTCGTTGCTATGCCAAGCAAACGTACACCAGATGGTGAATTCCGCGATATCGCACATCCAATCAGAAATGAGACAAGAAATACAGGATGCTGTGATGAAAGTATATGATGAAACTGACGAAGTGATTCCAGATAAAAATGCTTCATCAGACGTAACAGAAGAATCAGACGAAGCTTAAAATAACAAAAATCAAATCATATTTTTGATAATGGTTATTTTATTAATTATGTAAGCTAAATGACGTGGGGACGAAACTCTAAATTCAAACTTGAATTTTGTTTCGTGCCCATTTTTATTGTTTTATCGATATTTTTTGAAAATTAAATGTATGATGCAAATAATTAAACTCTGTTTACAAAATTTGTTAAATCTTGAAACTATAAGTTGAGTTAAATTATAATTACTTGTGAAGTGCAAATTTTATTGGAGGATTATTATTCATGCAAAGAAATGCAATCATATTAGCAGCTGGAAAAGGAACACGAATGAAATCAAAGAAATATAAAGTGTTACATGAGGTTGCTGGTAAACCAATGGTTGAACATGTACTGACAAATGTTAAAAAAGCGGGCGTAAATCAAATCGTCACTATCGTAGGTCACGGGGCAGAACAAGTAAAAGAGACATTAGGTAATCAGTCATTATATAGTTATCAAAATGAACAATTAGGAACTGCACATGCAGTTAAAATGGCAGAAGAACATTTACATACTCAAGAAGGTACAACATTAGTAGTATGTGGAGATACACCACTTATTACTTCAGAAACTTTACAACGTTTAATTGCACACCATGAAGAAACACAAGCACAAGTTACTGTTTTATCGGCTACAGCTCAGACGCCTTTCGGGTATGGGCGAATCGTACGTGATCAAAATCATCACCTTAATCGCATTGTAGAAGAAAAAGATGCAACAAATGCTCAAAAAGACATCAATGAAATCAGCTCAGGTATATTTGCATTTGATAATAAAACGTTATTCGAAAAACTTAAACAAGTTAAAAATGATAATGCACAGGGTGAATATTATTTACCTGACGTCGTTACTTTAATTTTAGAAGATAATGGAAAAGCAGAAGTGTATCATACTGATGACTTTGATGAAATTATGGGTGTAAATGATCGAATCATGTTAAGTCATGCTGAAAAAGCGTTGCAACATCGTATTAATCATCATCATATGAGAAATGGTGTTACAATCATTGATTCCAATACTACATTTATAGGTCCAGATGTAGAGATAGGTATGGATACTGTTATTGAACCAGGCGTACGTATCAATGGAAAAACATTCATCGGTGAAGATACACACGTTGGCCAATATTCAGAAATTAACAACAGTCGTATTGGCAACAAAGTTAATATTATACAATCAGTCATCAATGATTCTAGTGTAGGAAATAAGACAAAAGTTGGTCCGTTTGCTCAATTAAGACCTGGTTCAAATCTAGGCGCTGAAGTTAAAGTGGGTAACTTTGTAGAAGTTAAGAAAGCAGAATTAAAAGATGGTGCAAAAGTATCACACTTAAGTTATATTGGCGATGCAGAAGTTGGTGAACGTACAAATATTGGTTGTGGTTCAATCACTGTTAATTATGATGGAGTAAATAAATTTAAAACAATCATTGGAAAAGACGCTTTCATTGGTTGTAACACGAATTTGATTGCCCCTGTAACAGTAGGAGATGGCGCTTTAATTGCAGCAGGATCGACGATTACAGATGACATACCTAAAGAAAGCTTAGCATTAGCACGCGCACGTCAAGTAACCAAAGAAGGTTACAATAAAAAATAAAGATTAATATAAGAACAAAAAGACTGTGTCATTTTTCTGTTAAAGGGAATAAATGAATATATATAAATATAAAATTTTGAATGTATTACTATCATGCCAAGTTGAGTGATACGTAATAAACATATTATTGGTCAGTTTTTAGTGGAATATAGTAAAAATGCTAGAATTTTTATATAATAGTATTGTCTAAGTAAAAAATTGGAGGACTATAAATGTTAAATAATGAGTACAAAAATTCGTCTTTAAAGATTTTTTCTTTAAAGGGAAATGAACCATTAGCACAAGAGGTTGCTGATCGTGTAGGAATCGAATTAGGGAAATGTTCTGTTAAACGCTTCAGTGACGGTGAAATTCAAATTAATATTGAAGAAAGTATTCGTGGTTGTGATGTATTTATCATTCAACCGACATCTTATCCAGTTAACTTACATTTAATGGAATTACTAATTATGATTGACGCATGTAAACGTGCCTCTGCAGCAAATATCAATATTGTTGTTCCTTATTATGGTTATGCGCGCCAAGATAGAAAAGCGCGTAGTCGTGAACCAATTACTGCAAAATTAGTAGCAAATTTAATTGAAACTGCTGGTGCAAATCGTATGATTGCTTTAGATTTACATGCACCACAAATTCAAGGTTTCTTCGATATTCCAATCGATCACCTAATGGGCGTACCGATTATTGGACAATATTTTGAAAATGATCCTAAAATCAACCCAGAAGAATG
>ERZ1023466.197-NODE-197-length-10601-cov-4.071591_pt1 | contig 10601 bp, 10 predicted proteins | sample MGYA00380530_ERZ1023466 | MGnify/ENA primary metagenome ERZ1023466 (study PRJEB33173, sample SAMEA4830336) | metagenome | study: EMG produced TPA metagenomics assembly of the PRJEB25223 data set...
TAAGAAATGCAATACCTAAAAAAGAACTTATAAATAATAAAATTCCTGTTAAACTTGAAATTTCGCTTGCTATCTGACTTCTAGTTTTTAAATTCTGATTCATGTGATTGATAGTCTTTTCTAATCTAGGTATATCTTTTGTATGTTTTAAATCAAAACCATGTTGAGAAATGATGTCCTTATTTTTAACATGTTGTTTTATAAATTGATAATCCTCGTTATTAAGCACGAGTGTCGGTCCACCTAAATCTATACTCTCTTTAAAATAAACTTTATGAATCACTTTTCGCAGTTGAACTTTAGTATGATGTCGTTTCGTACCAATCAGTGTTGTCCCGTGTGGTCGATGTTTAGTTAATTCAGGAATAACATCTTCTGGGATAATTAAATCTGCTTGTCCTTTTTTCAAAGAAACATTTGAAAAGTAATCTTCACTTGTTACAGTCACCGAATAAGGTCTAGCTGCATTTACATCAAATAGATAATCTTTATATAAATGCGTGTACACTACTTGTTTATAATTATAGTTATATGCAATATGCTGTTGCTCTAATTGATATTTTAACTTTTCAGACAAGATGTCGTTGTTCGTTGTTACTTCATAAGGTGATTCTAATGAAATTTCTTTACTTAAAGATCCTCGACTAATTGCTGCAAAACATAGGACCGATACGGTAATAGCAGAAATAATAGAAATGATTGTTAAAGAGAAAGCATTCTTTCTAATCCTAAACATTAATGAAGAAGTGAAAATAACATCATTTACAGTTACATTTCCACTTTTAAATGATTTAATTATTTTTAATATAAGAGACACTGAACTTCTGAAAAAGAAATAAGCTCCGATCACAGTTAAAAATAAAATAATAAAAGGTAATACGATATCATCTAATAATTCAACAAATCGTGTGGATAAATAATATCCTGCCAAAATGAAAACAATACCTAAAATTCCTAGAATAATTTCTCCAAATGTAATATGTTTACCTGTTTCATCTATATATTCTTCAGACTCCATTAATTGCGTAACAGAATATTTATTTAAGAAAATGATAGCTTGAAGAATAATTAAAATATATGCAATGATTAAAATAAATAAGGTTTGAATTATAGCGTCTACACTAAAAACAAGCGAAACCGAGGTATGTATACCTAATAATTTCAATATAATCATAAGTAAAATTTTAGACCCAACAATCCCTATTATCACACCTAAAACTGCAGTGATTAAGAAAATAAACAATTGTTCTAACATAAACATATAAATAATACTTACTTTATTTAACCCCATAATCTGTAATAGTCCCAATTCGTAACTTCGTCTTTTAATAAAAAGAATATTGGTATACATAATAAAGACAACGATGATTATAAATAGAAAATAACTTCCTATTTTAGAACCCTCTCTAATCATAGATAAAGACTCATGTATATGGAGATGATGAACATATTTAATCTTAATAAAACTAAAATATAAAACGGTACTAATGACTAATGAAAACATATAAATAGCATAGTGCTTGATATTTCTTAGGAAATTTCTCCAAATAATATAGCTAAAACTCATAAATCTTGCCACCTAATATACTTTGGGCTCTTAATATTTCTTCATAAAATAATTGTTTATTATCTTGTCCTTGATAAATTTCAGTAAATATTAAGCCATCTTTCAACATTACAACACGATTAGAAAAACTTGCTGCAAGTGGATCGTGTGTAACCATAATAATAGTTACATCATAGATTTTATTTATTTTTTCAAAACGTGTGAGTAAATCCCTAGTGTTCTTAGAGTCTAAAGCGCCTGTTGGTTCATCCGCAAAAATGATTTTAGGATATGTAATAAATGCACGCGCTGCAGATGTTCGTTGACGTTGTCCCCCTGAAATTTCAGACGGATATTTGTCACTAATATCATATATATTAAGCGCTTCTCTATAACGTTTACTCATTTCTTCCTTATTTAATCTAAGTACTGATAAAGGCAACATAATATTTTCTTTTACAGTAAGTGTGTGTAATAAATTATATTCTTGAAAAATAAATCCAATATCTTTTTTTCTAATTTCTGATAGTTCCTTATTTGATAACTTTTCCAATTGTTTTCCATTTAGTATTACAGATCCTTGTGATAAATAATCAATTGAACTTAAAACATTAAGTAATGTTGTTTTACCAGATCCAGAAGGTCCCATAATTGAAACAAACTCTCCAGTTTCAATATTTAAATCAATGCCTCTTAACACTTCTTGTATCGTTTGTTTTGTCCCATATGTTTTAACAATTTGCTTTGCTTGTAATATTGTCAATTTAGAATGTCCCTCACTATCATATATTTTAACTATTGAATAATATAGATGAACCTGAGACGTCACTATAAAGTCCCAGGTTTCACTCAATGTTCTACTCACTTATTACACTAAAATGATATTTCCATAAGCTTAATTTATGTATTTACTTTAAATATTATATAAGTTTTAGTCCAAACTTTTTATAGTAAAGTCCAATATCTCCTTGCGATAAAGCGAACAATTGCACTTATATACTATTTTAACAACGTCTTTATGATAGACTTAATTTCTCTTGTGACATTCTTTCTATGACTTCGTTTTGCATAGGGAACGTTAAAATAAATGTTGTTCCTTCACCCACCGTCGACTCGACCTCTACTTCAATACCTAATGGATGTCTTACACTTTCTACTAAGTATAAACCAATTCCAGAAGAAGTTGTTTCATTACGATTTGCGGTAGAAGTATAGCCTCTTTCAAAAATACGTGGTAAATCTTTAGCACTAATCCCACGCCCATAATCAGTAATTTCTAAAGCGATATGGTCTTTTTTAGCAAACGACCGAATCACAATATCTTTTCCTTGAGAATATTTCAAAGAATTAGATAAAATCTGTCTAATCATCATGCGACACCATTTTACATCTGTAAATACTTCTGGATTCGTGTCAAATTCTAATTCATAGCCAATACCTTTAACTTGACTGATATGCCGCGTAAGTTGAATTTCTTCGATCACTAAACGTTTTAATGGTACTTTTTCGAAATACATATCTCTATTTTTAGATTCAAGACGTGTTAAATAAAGTTGCTTATCTAATAATTCATTCACTCTTGACCATTCATAAAGTAAGGCTTTCTTACGTTCCATATCTTCAGCTTGATCAATTAATAATTTCATTGCTGTAACAGGTGTTTTAATATCGTGAACAAATTCAGTTAACGATTGTTCAGACGCTTGTATATGAATTTGTTGTTCAGTAGCTCTTTCTTTTTGAAACAATAATTTACGATATAAATAGTCCACCATTTCCTGTTGAAATGGATTCTCAGCTAATTCTTTATGTTTAATTTCTTCGATTTCCTTATTATTATAAAAATGTTGATATAATTTTACTTCTCTTAAAAAAGTAAAAATAAGAAATATACAAGTTAAACCTATATTTAATAAGACAATGTACGCTACACTTTCAATTGCCATATCATAGTCTATATATGCCATCCCTAAAAACACAAACTGCAAAAATATAATCCAAAATATCCAATTACTTCGTGTTTTAAGAAATAGCCAAAACCATTTCACATTACTCATGTGCCATATATCCTTTACCTACTTTTGTTTCAATTTCTGTTTCCATATCGATCTCAGATAATTTTTTTCGTAATCGATTTACATTGACTGTTAATGTGTTATCACTCACAAACGCTTCATCATCCCATAACGCTGTAATTAATGTATCTCTAGTCACAATTTGATTTTGTTTTTGAATTAACATTTCTAAAATAATCATTTCAGTTTTAGATAAATAAATGATTTTATCGCCTTTTTGAATACTATCTTTTGAAAGATCTACTAGTGCATCTTGCCAATTTAATGTACGTCTTTCTTCTGCGCCAAATTGATATACGCGTCGATAAATTGCTTGTAACTTCGCAATTAGTACGTTGGTATGAAAAGGCTTTTGCATATAATCATCTGCACCTAATTCCATACTCATCACTTGATCCATAGGATTATCACGTGACGATAAAAATAAAATAGGCACATTAGATACTTGTCTAATTTGACGACACCAATAGAATCCGTCATATTTAGGTAATTGCACATCCATTATAACGATTTCTGGTTGAACATTATGATATGTTTCCATTACGTTACTAAAATCATTGACACCATAAACAAAAAAATCCCAATTTTCTAATTCTTTCTTTAGTTGTTGAAAAAGCGTCTGATCATCTTCTACTAATAATATTTGCATGTGTTTTCATCCTATCACTTTGTATATTTCATTTTTTCTCCTGATTGCACACGTCCATTGAAATGCCTAATACGACAATCAATTTCAAACCCTCTCATAATTAAACCTTGTACGGGAGCTTGAAAAAAATAATAGAGTGGCCATAACAATTTAGGAATATAATCATATAGTTGAACAATTACTAAACGCGTTCCTTTAATTTGACGAAATTCCAATCTTCCTTGTCTTTTAGAACGTTTTTTTATAATTGAACCGCCTACTAAATTAAATGTAATTAAACTATTATCATTTACTTCTTTCTTCATTACTAATAGAGGCTTAAACTCATTACGAGTATATATTATATATCGATTTTCTATATATTTCGTGTGTAAAAATGTACCACGTGTATCATTCAGCCATTTAAAAAAATAAGCGACTAATTGTTCTAAAGACCATTTCCTAGGTAATATCATTCTTAATGCTGTCCGTATATCATTATATTTAGACACTTGTAACTCAACATTAATATGAGAGCGTTTGATATAGGTCTCAGTCGTTTCTACAGGAACACCATAGTTTTTTAAACATTGTATTGTCTCATTATCAAAGCGACTACCGCTTACGTACAAAATTTTATTTATTTTTTGTTGTGCTGCTGCTCTTGCAAAATTATCGGCTGCAATGAGATTTAAATCACGTGCAGTTGCTTGAGTAAGCTTGGCAGAATTTTTATTAGGATCTAAATAAAATACTGCAATATTCATACCTGACATTGCTGATTTAACATCTTCATAATTATAAATATCTTTTTTTAGCCATTTTATATTATGATTAAACTCTTTTTTTGTATTTGGATATTTAGATAAAGCAAACAAATTTGCATCATTTTCTATCGCACTGCTAATATTCTTACCTATATAACCACTACCACCCGCTAATAATACATTAGGTTTCATTATTCTGTTACTCCTTTTTAAAATTCTAAATATGTATATTTTTTAAATAATTGGTATAATATATGTTATATTACTATCTCAGGAGGAAGCCGAATGGCTCATATTATTCGTGAAATTAGTATAAAAGATACTGAAGCTTTGACAACATTATTAACTAAAATATATGATGAATCTGATTATACACTTTATAATCCTGGAGAATTTAACCCTAGTGTTTCTTCTATTAGTAATCTTCTAGAGCGTGTTATCACTTCTCCGAGAAATACCATATATGTAGCTGAAGAAGATGATCAACTCGTTGGATGTATATTCGTCACTACTGAAAAATACGAACGTACACAACACGAAGCAATCATTACACTTGGTGTTACTAAATTTTATCAAAAAAAAGGTATTGGACTTGCTTTAATTAATGCTGTTGAAGCTTGGGCTCTTAACCATAATATTAAACGTCTTCAAGCTTCAGTCGTTCCTGAAAATACACACGCACTCATGCTACTTAAAGGCGCTGGATTTAATATTGAAGGCGAACTTAAAAATAAATTACTGATCAACAATCAATATTTTAATAAATATATTATGGCTAAATTACTACTTTAATTACAATATGTATTATACGCTACGTTCAAAATGCAAAAAAGCAATTCGTGTTAATTACACGAATTGCTTTAGACTGTCTATGAGTTATTTAACTTTGTAGGCAGTTTTTTTATGGATTATTTATTTTATTAATTTTAAGCAATGTGGTCTTTGTTATCACTTTTACGTAAATAATATTTAATAAGCACTGCTACCACAATAAATAATCCAACTACGCCCATAATGTTATATAAGAAGTTGATTAAATCTGCAAAACCAACGAAACTTAAAATAAAGGCTGCAATCATCATAATAACAATAAATATATGATATTTTTTACTGTATGGCTCAGTGAAACGTGCAGCAAACGAATAAGTCAATCCTAAAATAGTATTATACATTACTGCTAACATAATCACTGTTAAAACTAATCCAAGCCATGGATGAATTTCGTTCGCCAATTTTAAAGTTGGAATTTGTTCATTTTTAATTTGTGGATATTCTGATTGTAGTGCAAAGTTAATCAGTGCAAGTAAAACAGTATACACTACACCACCAAATAAAGCACCGGCACCAGATACTTGACGTTTAGATGCATCTCCACCAATCGCCACAACCGTACTAAATCCTACAGCAAAAGCTAATCCACCGTACATTAACCCTCTAATAATACCTAAGAATAAACTTGGATGATCTACTGTACTATTAACTTTACTGATAGGGATACTTCCAGCGAATAGATAATATATAGCAATAAGAACTACCATGACAATTAAGAATGGTGTAACGACCCCTAACGCTCTTACGATCTTATTAAAGTCTAATAATAGTGTTAAATAAATAACGACCGTCATAATTAACGCGCCAAGCCATGTAGGTATACCAAAGCTCTCTTCGAACGTTGCGCCTGAACCTGCAATCATTGTTACAGCAATCCCAAATAAGAAAAAGACTAGAATATAATCAAAAATTTTACTGAATTTTTCACCAAATAAATATTGTAATGTTGATTCATGGTTTGTTGCTTCAAAAGCCGTTCCAATTTTAGCGACTTGTCGCCCTATAAATCCTAAAATTAATCCTGATATTAACACGCCAATATATGACCATAAACCATAAGGCGTGAAGAATTGCATTACTTCTTGCCCTGTAGAGAATCCTGCGCCTACTACAATCCCCACATAAGCAAAACCTATTTTTATAGATTCTTTATTCAACCCCATGTATTAATTAACCTCCTTATTTTTGACACATTCAAAATTATAACGTACTAATAATATTATGCAACAGTGCATAAACGTTGCGAGACAACGCTTATCGCTTCTAAATACTAGTGTTAATACCCTTACAAACAATTTAAAAAATTTAATATTTTTAATAATTTGTCACAAAAAATTATATTTGAGTTACTAAGTAAAATATTATTAAAAAAGAGTTAGATAAAATGAATAACTATGGTTATTCATTATCTAACTCTCTTATTTCACTATATTATTTTGAACTTCCAAATTTCTTTAATTCATCAAAATTTACTATAACATTATCCATGCGTTTAGCTGAATCTTTTAACACATTTCTTGCTACATGATTATTAGGATCTAATTTTAAAATTTGTTTAGCTACTTTAAACGCTTCAGAATCTGAAATAATTGGATCAGGTATAGCATATAATAATAGCATTTGAAGCAAACTTTTTATTTCTTTACCATTTGTTAACTGAATAGAAGCATCTGCATGATAATATGCCGCTTCTAAAGCACCTTCCACTTCACTCAAAGGATAGACTAATAATAAAAATGCTAAATCATGTAATTCTGCTGTTTCATTAGCCTTCATCATATCTAATATACAAGTATAAAACATAATGTTTTCTTGTTCATGAGCACAGGATATATATACTTCTTCGAATTCCATAAAATCAATATTGGACATTATATTTTTAATTTCTTCAAATTTACCGTTCAGAACGTAAAATTTAATATCTTCTTGTAGCATAATGTCCACCTACTTTCATCATCAATATCATGCTATTTATTTTACCATATTCATTTTGGATAATCATTTTATAACCTTTTTTTTATATAAAAAAAACATCAAAATTTATCATTACTTATTTAAATGCTGTAGACTTAAATGAAGAACGATTCACTTCTTGAATCGCTTCATTAGCAGTTTTACCAACACTTAAAGACATTGCTGCTGTAAAACTTCCTTCTACAATGGGTGCATTTACTTTGTAAATATGATACTTACCTTTATACATATCAATTGCTAAATCGATATTCATTTCTGATGATCCTAAATCATAAAAACATAATGCATCATCATCTAACTGATTAATCAATTGTTCAATATCATCATATGAAGTTCCAATTTCACCATTTACTCCACCATAAGCAATCACATTTATGTCATTTGTCATTTTATTTAATAAATTTTTAGTTCCCTTAGCTATTTCTTCACTATGACTAATAATAACTATAGTTGTCATCATTTCAACTCCAGTCAATCAATTAAATAACGAATTTGATTTTTTATTAAAGTGAACCTTAATCAACGTGTGTTTTCATTATAAAATAACTTATCTGAAAGCGCGAATATTTGTGTATTAGACAAAATATTAGTCATTGACTGCCTATACATTAAAAATGACTGAGATAGGTATCCAACATCATAATAATTGTAGCTATATTGCTGAAGTTATAATCAATCTTATCTTTTTTCAAGTAAATTGTAAGTGACTAAAAGTGGTTTCCCTGTTCTAGGATCTTTTCCTAATACTGCATCTATATTAAACACACTTTCTAATATCTCTTTAGATAATACTTGGTCAGTAGGTCCATTATCTATAATGTGTCCTTCTTTCATGATTAACAAATAATCCGAAAATCGAATTGCCTGATTGATATCATGTAAGACCATAACGATCGTACACCCTAATTCTTTATTCAAATGTTGCACCAATTCTAAAATTTCTAACTGATGAGAAATATCTAAGTACGTTGTAGGTTCATCAAGAAAAATAATATCTGTTTTTTGTGCTAAAGCCATTGCTATCCATACACGTTGTCTTTGTCCCCCACTTAAATCATTAATCGATTGATGACGAAATTCTGTAATGCCTGTTACGTTTAATGACCATTCAATTTCATCTTTATCTTTTTTAGATAATCGTCCAAATCCTTTTTGATGAGGAAAACGTCCATATGAAACGAGTTCTTCAACTGTTATACTGTCAGTCACTGTTGGAGTTTGAGGTAAAATTGCAATTTTTTTAGCTACTTCTTTTGTAGATTGATGTTGAATGTTTTGATTATCAAGTAATACTTCTCCTTTTTTCACTTCAATCAGTCTTGAGAGTGCTTTCAATAATGTAGATTTCCCACAACCATTCGGTCCAATAATTGATGTGACTTTACCATCACGTATTTGAACATCTAATTCTTTTATAATTGTCGTATTTCTATATCCTATATCTACTTGAGATGCATTTAAACGATTCATATATAGGCCCTACCTTTGTACAAAAAATATTTACGACATCTATTGATAATCGTTCTCAATTAATTATTGCTATTATACCATTTATACACATTTTTGACTATTCTTTTTACTATGAGACGATTATAAAAAATAACCCTAAAAATCTGAGATATACATAAAACGCCTCAAATTTTTAGGGCCCTTTTTTATTCATCGATTAAAAAACCATTTCCATAAACATCACGCACGTCATGAATAACCAAGAAAGCATTCTTATCTATTTTTTTTATAATTCGTTTGGCACGAGTTACTTGAGTTTTAGCTACAACAACATACAAAACGTCTTTTTCTTCTCTACTATAATAACCATGTCCATTCAATATAGTAAGGCCTCTACCAACTTGTTCATCAATAGCCTTAGCTACCTCTTCAGGTTTGCTAGAAATAATTGTCATTGCTTTTTTTGTATTAAGTCCTTCTATAACATAATCCATTACTTTCGTGCCTATATAAAGTGAAATCACAGTTACCAATGCTTGACGTAACGGTAGTACTGTTAAAGAAATGACTACTACGATTAAATCAAAAAATAATAATGCGTATGCTGTACTAACATCTAAGTATTTATTAGCTATTCTTGCTAATATTGTTGTTCCAGCTGTAGTGCCACCTGCTAAAACGATTATTCCAATACCTAGTCCAACACTTGTGCCGCCAAATACTGCATTGATGATGACATTACCTGTTTCTACGTGCCATGATTCTGTAAGACTTAAGAAAACAGAAATAAGTACAGTAGCAATAATTGTTAATATCGTACTTTTTTTACTTAAAAATTTATACCCAATAACAATCAATATTGCATTAGCAACGAAGTTAGTGAGCGCTGGTGAAATATGAAAAGCGTAATATAATACAATAGCAATACCTGTGACGCCACCTTCACCTAAATTACCTGATATAATAAATGCATTGACTCCTGCTGAAAAGATAAAAGAGCCTAGTATAACTAAAAGTATATTTTTTATATTTTTGTTCAAAAACACTCACTCCTTTTACGACTATAACGATTAAAATGTTAGCATAGTCTCATCATTCCCTACAATATGCTTTTTAAAAATAAATGTATTAATAAATTTTAAATATCTTAAAATATAAAGATTTAATTTAAATAAGATACATATTCATCTTTAAATCTAATGTACTAATAAAAAATACGTGGAAATTTTCTGAATTTTTCGTTTACTTATAAATATTAGTTTGCTATACTATGTATAACTTCTTAATTACAAGAAGTTATCTCCTTTGTGTTGTTTATAGTAACAAAACAA
>ERZ1023466.202-NODE-202-length-9545-cov-3.390622_pt1 | contig 9545 bp, 10 predicted proteins | sample MGYA00380530_ERZ1023466 | MGnify/ENA primary metagenome ERZ1023466 (study PRJEB33173, sample SAMEA4830336) | metagenome | study: EMG produced TPA metagenomics assembly of the PRJEB25223 data set...
ATTAACTCTTGCAATTTTTTTTTTTTTTTTTGCAATCAATAATGATAACGTGATGAGTAAAACAGTCACCGTCACAATGGTTAACCACTCATTTTTGATATCATTAATGACTTGTGATGTAAACGTAGATCCTATTTGTACTCCAAGTAATATTAAGCCAATCTGACTAATCCAAAAAGGCCATTTAATATTTAGTTTTAGTACTTTAACCACAATAATTGAGGCTATAATGGGCCCAAACATAAAGGGTAAAAGCATATGAGATAATTTTAATATTAAACTCATGATTATCGCTATTATTAATAATATAATATTATTTAGCCAAATTCGCCTCAAAAATCATCACTTCTTTCTAGATTAAAAGCATTTAAATTAAAAAAAGTGGAACGATGATATCATCTTATCTTTGTTCCACTTTTATTATATTAACTTTTAAATATTAAACAATTCTACTTAATGCATTATCAAAAGCATGAATCGTTTTTTCAATATCTTCTTTGGTATGTGCGGTAGATAAGAATGTTCCTTCAAACTGAGAAGGTGGTAAAAATATACCTTCTTTAGCCATTTCTCTATACATATTACTAAATAACTCTAAATCACTTTGATTCGCTTCTTCAAAGTTGGTTACAGGTCCTTTATTTAAGAAATAACCAATCATAGAACCAGCTCTATTTACTGTAATAGGAACATTGTGTTTAGCAAATACCTCTTTAAGTCCTTTTTCTAATATATCGCCTAATTCTTGGAAATACTCATATGATTCAGGCGTTAATTGACTTAGTGTTTCATAACCACTTGTCATTGCTAAAGGATTACCAGATAGAGTTCCCGCTTGATAAATATTACCTACTGGAGCAATTTTATCCATAATTTCTTTTTTGCCTCCAAAAGCACCTACAGGTAAGCCACCGCCAATCACTTTTCCTAGGCATGTGATATCTGGTGTCACACCAAAATAACCTTGAGCACAGTTATACCCTACACGGAAACCTGTCATGACTTCATCAAAGATAAGTAAAGAACCATATTCTTTAGTGACTTCCCTTAATCCTTCTAAGAAACCTTTTTTAGGAGGTACAACACCCATATTTCCTGCAACTGGTTCTACTATCACACCAGCAATATCATCTCCATAATTTCCAAATGCTACTTTAATTGCATCTACCTCATTATAAGGTACTGTAATTGTGTTTTTATCTTTTTCTTCAGGTACTCCTGGTGAATCTGGAAGACCTAAAGTTGCTACACCTGAACCTGCTTTGATAAGCAATGAATCGCTATGTCCGTGATAGCATCCTTCAAACTTAACAATTTTATTTCTACCAGTGTAACCTCTAGTCAGTCTTAATGCCGCTAAAGTAGCTTCAGTACCTGAAGAAACCATTCTTACTTTTTCAATTGAAGGCACTCTTTCAATAACAAGTTCAGCTAATTTATTTTCTTCTAGTGTTGAAGCACCAAAACTAGTGCCTTTATCTACAGCATCATGTAATTTACTAATGACTTGTTTATTTTAATGGTCCCCAACTTAATACATAATCAATGTATTCATTGCTATCTATATCATAAATTTTCGAACCTTCACCATGATCCATAAAAATTGCTGGTGTATCTACTGATTTAAATGCTCTTACAGGGCTATTGACACCACCAGGCATAAGTGTTTCAGCAATGCGCATTGCTTCTTGTGATTTTTCATAAGTCATTAACTCGTTCCTCCTTAACTATTATTTATCTAAGTAACGACAAATATCTTTCGCGAAATAAGTAATAATCATATCTGCGCCCGCACGTTTCATTGATACCATTTGTTCCATAACCACACGTTCTTCATCTATGCTGCTTTAGTCATAGCATATTCACCACTAACATTATAAGCAATAACAGGAATATTAGTGTTATTTTTTACATCTCTAACAATATCTAAATAACTTAAAGCTGGTTTGACAATCATCATGTCCGCGCCTTCTTTTAAGTCACTTTCTAATTCTCTTAGTGCTTCTAAACGATTAGCTGGATCCATTTGATACGTTTTTCTATCTCCAAATGAAGGAGCTGAATCTGCAGCATCTCTAAATGGTCCAAAGAAACTAGAAGCATATTTAATGCCATAGCTCATAATTGGAATATTATAATAACCAGCTTCATCTAAACCTTGTCGAATTTCGGTAACAAAACCATCCATCATATTACTTGGAGCAATTATGTCAGCGCCAGCTTCGACTTGAGAAATTGCTGTCTTAACTAATAATGGTAAAGATTTGTCATTATCAACATCATGCGTATGATCATCAATGATACCGCAATGACCATGATCCGTATATTCACACAAACAAGTATCAGCAACGATTAATAAATCTTTATGAAGTTTTTTTGCTCTACGTGTTGCCTCTTGAACGATACCATTATGATCGTATGCACCAGAACCCACATCATCTTTTTCATTAGGTACGCCAAAGAACATAATCGCTCTAATACCTAAATCATATGCTTCATTAATTTCATCATCTAATAGATTTAAACTTATTTGATATACACCAGGTAACGATTTAATTTCGCTTCTAACGTTATCTTTTTCTACTACAAAGATTGGATAAATTAAATCTTCTTTTCTAACATGATTTTCTCTTACTAAACTTCTCATTGTAGCTGAAGAGCGTAATCTTCTATGTCTATCGAATTTCATTATTTATTCCTACTTTCTAAAAATGTGTTTATTAATGCTTCAGAAGTTTGTTTATCTGCAATATAAGGTTCATAACCATAGGCTCTAATGCTATTTGCAGTTTGTTGACCTATAGCATAGTAATTTTTAAAATGCTTAGGAAATGCCTCACTAAAATAATAACGCACTGCAGATGAACTTGAAAATGTTAATGCTTCAACTTGATTATGTTGAATTAGATTGATAACTTCAATAATATTCTCTCTATCCGCTATAGGCGTATACAAGTCAATTTTCACAACATTATTATGTTCAGCGAGTGTTTGTTGCAATTTTGGTCTTGCCTGTGCACTGCTCGGAATTAAAATAGAAGATTTTTCTAGATTTAATCCTTCTAACAAACCTTCTTGAGAATAATCGTTAGGTATAAAATCTATATTTATACCTAATTGTTTACATAACTGCGCAGTTTTAGCGCCTACTACTGCAATATGTTTTACATTCACGTACTCTAAATATTTATAAAATAAATGTACGGCATTCTTTGAAGAAAAAATAAGCCAGTCATAATTATCATGCAAGAGTTGAGTATCAAATTCAAGTGATTGAATTTTAATAAATGGCTTATGAATGACTTCTACCATATCACTCTGTACTTTACTCGTTTGCGTCATAACTATCACTGGTTTCATCTAACTGTAACACCTCTACTAAGATTTAGTATTAATGTGATGCTTCTTCGTTTAATTTTCTTATAATTTCATACGCACCTTGTTCTTTAAGTATCTCACTTACTCTGTTCCCTAATTTTACAGGGTCAGTTCCTACTTCAGTATGTTCATAACGTTCCTTACCATCTGGTGTCATGATTAAGCCTGTAAACTCAATTTCATTGTTATTGTTATAATTCGCATATCCACCAATTGGAACTTGACAACTTCCATCCATTGCAGCTAAAAATGTTCGTTCGGCCGTTACACAATTTGCAACTTCATTATTGTGAACTTTTTGAAGTAACTCGAGAAGTTCAATATCGTTACTACGGCACTCAATGCCAAGAGCACCTTGACCGATTGCAGGTAGTAATGTGTCTTTATCTAAATAAGTTGTTACTACGTCATCAGACCAACCCATACGTTTGAGTCCTGCTGCTGCTAAAATAATCGCATCATAATCTTCTGTTTCTAATTTATTTAAACGTGTATCAATATTACCACGAATCCATTTAATTTTTAGATGAGGATATTTAGATAATATTTGTGCCCCTCTCCTTAATGAACTTGTACCAACTATACTATCCTTAGGAAGTTCTTCTAATGGTACGTGATTTTTGGCAATATAGGCATCAAATGGTATTTCTCTATCAGGAATACAACCTAATGTTAAACCTTCTGGAATAATACTAGGAACATCTTTTAATGAGTGTATTGCCATATCGATATCGTTGTTAAATAGTTCATTTTGAATCTCTTTAACAAATAGGCCTTTTCCTCCAACTTTAGATAGTTGTTGATTCACAATTCGATCTCCCTTTGTGACAATCTCTTTAATTTCGATTTCTAAAGATGGATCAATGGCTTTTAATTTATCAATGAATTGTTTACTTTGTGTTAAAGCAAGTTTACTTCTACGTGAACCCACAACTAATTTACGCATAAACAAGGCCTCCTACATAAGTTTTCTTGTAATTAAAATGAGTAATGAAGAATAAATTCACCATACATAGGCAAAATATCATAATATTAAAATAAATTAAATTAATTGAGATGATTTTCTTTTTTAAATACATAACGATATATCCTGTATAAAGAAGCGTAATAATGACAGACAACATAACCTTCGGATCTTTAAATATTGCTACACCAACCGCATAGATTCCCCATTGAGCAATTAAAATTACACTTAATATTAATATCAGTAAACCGCCCAAAGTTGAAAAAAATATAATTTTTTCAAGAGTTGCTACACTGCCAATTCTAAAATATTTCTGATTAAAGTTTTTTTCTTTAAGGTTTTTATATTGAATGATATATAGCAATGCATTTACAAATGCAAGTGCAAAAAAAGCATAACTCAATACTGCAAGCCCTACATGTACAAGTAATAATTCATTTATAACTTGTACTCTTTGTATACTGTTTGTATAGTGTTCAGGTCTAAATGTATTCAGCGTTAATAAGATAAATCCAATTACATTCAAAAAAAACACAGAAAAACTTAGAACTTTAATAATATTTAAAACTAAAGAAATAGAAATAATCATCCATGACAAGAAGAAAAAAACATCAAATATGGAATTAAACAATACATCACTATGCGAAGTAATATACATAGACAAAGAGATTGTTTGTAAAAACCAAACAATCCCTAAGGCATAAATTCCAAGTACTCTAATCTTATGACTCTTCCGAACAAAGTCTATAAAATAACAAAGAATGCTAATTAAATATACAATTAATATAATTTCATGAAATCTAATAAATAGCGTTTCTTGCATATTATCACCATTTTAATATGCTTATTCAAAACTAAAGATATGTCGTACTGAAAGTTCCTTTTCTTTTTTACGTTCTTTCACTGCTTTATAAGGATCTTCGGCTTCAATATCAAATATATTTTGAAATAGCTCTAATTTTTCATTACTTTTTTTATCGTTACTCAATTCCTTAGCCTGTTTAATTGGATCTTTCAACATTTGATTAATAATACTTTTAGTATGTTTAGAAATGACTGTTCGTTCTCGTTCAGATAGATTCGGTAATTTTCTATCGATACTATCCATTGTTTCAGCTTGAATAGTCATTGCTTTTTCACGTAAAGCTCTTATTACAGGAACTACACCCAACATATTTACCCAATCATTATGTGCTTTAATTTCAGCAGGAATTTCATTAGAAATAGCTTCAGCCGCCATTTGTCGTTCTTTTAAGTTAGCATCAACTAAACCTTTTAAATCATCTACATCATAATTAAATACGTCATCACTTAAATTATGACATGGTTCAATATCTCGTGGTACTGCAATGTCTAATAATAATAATTTAGATTTTCTATATGATAGTGCCTGATTAATCATACTTTTAGTAATAATATAATCTGGTGAACTAGTAGAACTAATAACAATATCAGTTGAAGTTAATAAACTAGGTAAAGATTCTAGCTTATCATAACTAACTTGATGTTTTTCAGCTAAAATTCTAGCTTTACTTTCTGTTCGATTTACAATTGTAATATGATTAATGCCTGAGCCGAGTAAATTTAATAACGACAATTCACTCATTTCACCTGCACCAATAATAACAGCATGTTTATTTTTTAATTTACCTAATACTTTTTTTGATAATTCCACAGCAGCATATGAAACACTTACAGCATTATCTGCGATATCTGTTTCATTATGTGCTTTTTTAGCAAAAGTAATTGCTTGTTTAAATAGATGATTAAAGATAGTTCCAGTTGTTTTTAAATCTTGCGCTAAGAAAAATGCATCACGCATTTGGCCTAAAATTTGTGTTTCTCCTAACACAATTGAATCTAAACCTGAAGTTACACGCAATAGATGTTCTACTGCTTCGTCCCCCACTTTAACTTCAGACATTGCTTTAATATCATCTACTTTAAATCCAAATGAACGAGCTAAAAATCGTTGAATATAATATCGTCCTGTATGAATTTGATCCACTACAGCATATACTTCTGTACGATTACATGTCGATAATATTACATTTTCTAAAATTGCTTTAGTTTCGAATAAATCTTCATTGGCTAATCGTAAGGCATCATCTCTAAAAGCAACTTGCTCTCTTAAAGCTACATCAGCAGTACGATGATTTATGCTAATAGCAATAAAATGCATTTATAACGCCCTCCATATACTAACAATATCGTTAGTATAACACATTTTAGAATGGATTTAAGTTTGATGCTCAAATAAATTAGAAACATTCTAATGTGAAGTCAAAATTTCGTCACTTAATTACAAGATATTTCTTTTAATTTATATAGTTAGCAATAATATCCCAAATATATTGCTGTTTAGAATTTTGAATAGAAGAGTAACTTATAATTGTATCGTTTGGATCTAAATCTAATTTTTGTTTTATATTTTTTATATGTTTCTGAACTTTACCTTTCGCAATTTTATCTTCCTTAGTACAAATGACTAGTGTTGGCAGATCGAAATGTTTTAAATAATTATACATTAATACATCATCTTCGGTAGGATTATGTCGTAAATCTACAAGTTGAATGACTAAACCTAGATTTTCTCGTTTAGTTAAATACTCTTCTATCATTTTCCCAAATTTTTCACGCTGTGATTTACTTACTTTTGCATATCCATATCCAGGAACATCAACAAAAATAAGTTGTTCATCAATATTATAGAAGTTTAGAGTTTGCGTTTTTCCAGGCTGTTGTGAAGTACGAGCCATATTTTTTCTACCAATCATACTATTAATAAAAGAGGACTTACCCACATTAGAACGTCCACTTAAAGCGATTTCAGTTAAATTGGTTTCAGGATATTGTTCTTCTTTCACTGCACTAATCATTAATTCTATATTATTTGGGTTAATATTCATATTCAAACACCTCTTCATTGTTATAGCTGCTTTATTATAATATAAATGTTTAAAAATCTAAAATTTTAAAAAAATGATATGTATAAAAATAAGGAAGCAGTTTCGAACTCAAATGAATTCTATCACCACTTCCTTATTATATGGTTGATAATTAAGCTGAAGTTTTAGTACCGTTCAATAAATTACCTTCTGAATCATACATTTCAGGCTCGATTTCCTCATTAATTGTTTGAGCAGTTACTACAACTTTAGCAACATCACTTGTTGAAGGTACATCATACATAATATCAATTAAAGCTTCTTATATAATTGATAATAATCCACGTGCTCAAGTTTTTCGTTCAATTGCTTTTTCACTGCCTTCTGCCAAACCTTCTTCCGTAAATTCTAATTCAACGTTATCAAGAGCTAACATTTTTGTATATTGCTTAACTAACGCGTTTTTAGGTTGCGTTAAAATATTTTTAAGCGCTTCAACATCTAATGTTTCTAAATTAGCAACTATTGGTACACGTCCAATAAATTCTGGAATTAAACCATATGCTTGTAAATCTTCAGGACGAATTTGTGCTAATAAAGCTTCTTCATCGTACTTATCTGCTTCATTGCTAGCAAAACCGATAACTTTTTCACCTAAACGACGTTTAATGACTTCATCAATACCATCAAACGCACCACCTAATATAAATAGAATATTAGTTGTGTCAATTTGAATCAATTCTTGGTTAGGATGTTTACGGCCACCTTGAGGGGGTACACTTGCTGTTGTACCTTCTAAGATTTTAAGTAATGCTTGTTGCACACCTTCACCAGAAACATCACGCGTAATTGATGTATTTTCAGATTTTCTAGCAATTTTATCAATTTCGTCTACATAAATAATTCCTTTTTCTGCTTTATCAATATCAAAATCAGCAGCTTGAATCAAACGTAGTAAAATATTTTCAACATCATCACCAACATAACCTGCTTCAGTTAAACTTGTTGCATCTGCAATAGCAAATGGTACATTCAATGTTTTAGCAAGTGTTTGTGCAAGTAAAGTTTTACCACTACCCGTTGGTCCAATTAAGGCGATATTACTTTTTTGTAACTCAACATCATCTTCATTTGGACCCAATTGTTGAATACGTTTGTAATGATTGTAAACTGCCACTGCTAAAGATTTTTTAGCTTTTTCTTGGCCAATAACATATTCATTTAAATGGTCCATAATTTCTTTAGGCGTCGGTAATTCAGTAAATTCTTCTGAAGTAGCTTGAGCTAATTCTTCTTCAACAATTTCAGAACATAGTTCGATACATTCATTACAAATGTATACACCACTGCCTGCTACTAATTTTTTAACTTGATCTTGGTCCTTACCACAGAAAGAACATTTTAAATTTTCTTCATCTTCATTAAATTTAAACATTCATTTACACCTCTATCCTTAAACGACTATACTAGATAGCATTCTACAATGCAAATTGATAGTTAACAACTAAAATGCTTAAAACATATAGTAGCAGATACATATAATGATGCACCTGCTACTTATTTTTTAAACTTTATATCAATTTAAAAGTTTATTATTTGTCTTCTTTTTTATCGTCTTTAGCTGAATCAACATATTTAGCATTGTCTCTTAATAAGTCAATTACTTTTTGAATACGTACATCATTTTTAATGATATCAGTATTACCAAGAGTTTGTTTAATATCTTCTACTGAGATATTAAATTGACTGCTCATTTTTTCTAATTCTTTATCAATATCTTCATCTGTGACTTCGATATTTTCTTCATCTGCAATTGCTGATAATGTTAAGTTAGTTTTAACACGTTGCTCTGCATCATCTTTCATTTGTTCTCTTAATTGAGATTCATCTTGACCAGAAATTTGGAAGTAAGTTTGTAAGTCTAAACCTTGTTGTTGGATTCTTTGACCAAATTCTTGAACCATACGATCTAATTCAGTGTCAATCATAGCTTGTGGAATATCAATTGTTGTATTTTCAGTTGCTTTATTAATTGCTTCTTCTTTTTCCACATTTTCAGCATCTTGTGCTTTTTGTTCTGATAAACGTTTGCGTAAGTTTTCTTTATACTCATCTACTGAATTAGCATCTGAATCTAATTCATTTGCAATTTCATCAGTTAATTCGGGTACTTCTTTGTATTTAATTTCATTTACTTTAGTTTTGAATGTAGCTTCTTTACCAGCTAATTCTTCAGCGTGATATTCTTCTGGGAATGTTACAACAACATCTTTTTCTTCTCCAGTTTTAACGCCTACTAATTGATCTTCAAATCC
>ERZ1023466.205-NODE-205-length-9380-cov-3.684611_pt1 | contig 9380 bp, 10 predicted proteins | sample MGYA00380530_ERZ1023466 | MGnify/ENA primary metagenome ERZ1023466 (study PRJEB33173, sample SAMEA4830336) | metagenome | study: EMG produced TPA metagenomics assembly of the PRJEB25223 data set...
AGCCCCCATTTAATCTATAACCAATACCATAAATTGTCTCAATAATTGTTCCAGAATCTAATAACTTAGTTCTTAATTTTTTTACATAAGCGTTCAAAGTATTTTCAGAAGCGGATTCAAATTGCCAAACGTAATCAATAATTTGATCCTTAGTTAAAATCAAATCTCTGTTTTCATACATATAGAAAAATAATCGACGTTCCGTTTTAGTTAAAGATAATTGGTTTCCATCATTAGATTTGATTATCTTGTCTTTAGCATTAACTTTAAACTCATAAAATTGAGCCTCTTTATCAGCATAATGGATAGTTAAAAGATTATTAATCCTAGAAATAAGTTCTCTCGGATTGAAAGGTTTGGTAAGGTAATCATCGCCATTATTCAAACCTTTAACTTTAGAATCGATATCAACTCTTGCTGATAAATAAATAATAGGTATAGTAGAAATGCTTCTTATCCCATCAGTGATAGACAAACCATCATTATTGGGTAACATTATATCCATAATAATGATATGAACGTCATTCAATACGTTAAAAACGCTATCTCCAGTTCTATCTAATGTCACCTGTGCACCTTTTTGTTGTAATATTTGTTTTAAATTTTTAGCGATGGTTTCATCGTCTTCTACTAATAAAATATGAAACCCCTCCATATATTTCACCTCCATGTTTTATTAATTAATTAATATAAATGTTGGTATATAGAATAGCACGTATAAACCAAAGAATAATACGGGAATTTTAAATGTAGGAGAATAATCTTTATCTCTTAACCATGAAAGTATTTCGTATATTCCTGTTAGAAAAGCTATTGCTAAACTCCCCATTGAAATGAATAATAATACTGATGATATGATACCAGTCATTCATATGCACTCCTTTATCTGATTTTGTAATTCCAGTTTAAAAACTAATTCTGAAAAAGTTATGAATAATTCGTATTATCTTCTTAAATTCATATAAAAGAGTATGAAAGGTTGGGATAACAATTTATTATTTATGTCACTAAAAAATTTAAATCAAGTATAAAAAAATATATGTAAATAGTATCTTTTCAATTTGCAAAAAAAGATAAGGAGGCTAATATGAAAAGATTATTTTTTATAAGTATTATATTTTTAGTATTTTTAGGAGGATGTTCCTTCAGTGACAACAAAGATAAAGCAGAAGGTGAAGAAACCAATAACAAGGCTAAAGCTACAGACAAAATGAAAAAATTTAAAATAGGTCAAGTCGTGGATGCTGATGGTGTAGATATTAAAGTAGTTAAAGCAGAATTCGTAGATAACCATGATGAGTATAGTGCGCCTGTAAATGGCAAAGCCTTGAGAGTATACATAAAGTTTAGAAATAATAACGATGATCAAGTTTTAATGGATAATACTGATTTCAGTATGAAAGTAAATAACGAGAATTATGAAGAATGGTATGGTAGTGAAGATATGCATGAAGGATTTAGCCACCAATTAAATCAGCATAACACTGCATCAGGCTACATTACTTATAATGTACCGGATAGTGATCAGTATACTTTAGAATTAGATACCGTACCTAATTTCAACAAAGTTAGGGCACAATGGATTATTAATAAATCAGAAATTAAGAATTCAAATGTTACTAAAGATACTTCGACTAGCTCAACTACAGATGTTGAGGACGAATCAGATACAATATCTTCTAGTAAAAAAGAAAATGATGATTCTGATTAAGTGGACGTGGGTGTGACATACCCTGCTTATATGTATAATGCTTTAGTAGATGAATATAATTCACTCACTGATGGTGAAAAGATGAACCATAATATCTAAAGATGTGTTAGAAATTGAGTATGATCAAGTAGAAGATCGTGTAGCAGCATTGTATGAGAAAGAAAATGCTAAAGCGGAAAAAGAGTACGAAAAAGCAATGCAAGATTATGAAGACCAATTGGCTCAAGAAGAATATGAACAACAACAAGCAGAACAAGTTGAAAATGAAGCATCTGAATCTGATGACAATTCAAATGGTCCTGGTTCTGATGATCCATCATTAGACAGTGGAACAGAAGATACTTTTTCTGAAGATGACGCAGCATAGAAAAGGAGACAACAATGGAACATAATTATATGAATGAACCTAAGCCAACTAACAGAATTATTGAAAAGATTCTTGGAATAACAGGAAGTATATTTGGAATTATTGGTGGATTGATTGCACTAATTCTAACAAACTATGACAAAAGTTATGGTTCAGAGCTTGTTGGATTAATGACTATTGTGGCGACCAGCTCTATTATTTTATCAGCAATAACTTTAACATTAAGCTGTTTAATTAATAAAAGACGTGTTTTAATTGGTATTATACTTATTGTTGCTGCAATAATTCATATATATTTATTAGGATTTTTTGGTTATTTATCAGGTATTCTAATCCTCGTTGCTGGGATTATCGCATTAGTTAGGAAACAATTTGATAGAATAAAAGGAACTATGACAAAGTTCCTTCTATTTTTTTAATTATGATTCGAAATGAGGTGTTAAAGATGGAAACTGTGTACATTGCAGGTGGATGTTTATGGGGAGTTCAAGCGTTTATAAAAACATTGCCAGGTGTCTTATCGACTGAAGCGGGACGTGCAAATGGGATATCTGAAACACTTAGTGACAAATATGACGGCTATGCAGAATGTGTCAAAACGACATTCAACCCTATGCAGACATCAATTACTGACTTAATGAATTATCTTTTTGAGATTATAGATCCATATAGTATTAACAAACAAGGTGTTGATGAAGGACTTAAATATCGTACAGGTGTTTATAGTGAAATTGAGAGCCATCTTAAAGAAGCACAACAATTCATTCAACAACGTTCAGATAGAGATAAAATCGTTGTAGAAGTACTTCCTTTAGAAAGTTATGTTAAAAGTGCAGATGAACATCAAGATAGATTAGATAAACAACCTGAAGATATATCATTATGTCATATCTCTAAAAGTATTTTAAATAAATACAACTAAAAGGAATGGGACAGCATTCATATGGTATTCGTTGTCCCATGTACTCTTTATTATTTTTTAGAAAATGTATCGATAAGACTAAGTGCAGCTAAACCTAATAAATCTAAAGCATGTTGTGCACCAACCTTACCATGACCTGCTTCAAGGCGTTTGTATACTGCAACACTTAATACACTAAACGTGACAAGTGATCCTAAGCGAGAGATATTTTTATGCAAGACACTTGTGGCAAACAAACCTGATGCAATGAACTCAATCACACCTGCTAATTTCATTGCACGTTCCGATAATTTAAAATCTTGTGTAAATAGTTGTTTAGTATAAGGGTTGCCGGTAAGTTTACGTTTTGAAGCGGCATACAAATCTTTAGCGAGTTTTAAATTGGTAGCATAACGTAATATCATTATCTAAACGCTCCTTTATATTATATTTTTTAGTTAAACTAAGTATAAAAGTCACGTTAAAAAAAGTTAAATAAAAACGTTCAGCATAAATGTGTAATGCATTCACGCTGAACGTTTTTATTTATATAGTTATTGAATTAGTTTTTACCGAATGTATCAGCAAAACTTAAAGCAGCTAAGCCAAGTAAATCTAAAGCGTGTTGTGCGCCTTCTTTACCATGACCAGCTTCAAAGTGTTTGTAAGCTGCAACGCCTAATACACCAAATGTTGCAATAGAACCTAAACGAGAAATATTTTTGTTTAAGAAGCTTGCAGCAAATAATGCAGCAGCAGTAGCTTCTACTGTGCCTGCTAATTTAACTGATTTTTCTGGTAAACCAAATACATTTTTAAATGTATCAATCATTTCTTGACTACCTTGTAATTTTGGTTTTGATGAATCATATAATTCTTTTGCAAGTTTTAAATTTGCAGCATAACGTAAGATCATTAATAAGTACTCCTTTTTTAGTTAAATTATTTTATTATAAAATAAGTATAATTTTTATACTAGAAATTATATGATTATTGGTGAGTAAAGTCAATAAAAAGCGTTAGATAATTATCTTTTTATAAGAAAGTGTTAATCAGTACACTTTAGAAACTATATTGAACGTGTCATAATAATACTGTTGTGAAAAAATCTATGAAAGGAGTTATATTATGGAAACATCGATGAATTATAATCGAATGACTACAATTTTCTTCATTTCGGGTATTATTGTTATGGCAAGTTTATATACTGCTTTACCCCTTACCTCGGTATTCGCAAAAGATTTTGGTATTTCAAATGCTGTTGCCTCTCTAAATGGTGTGATCTTTTCAATTACGTATTCAATAAGTTGTCTATTTTATGGTACAATTTCTGAAAAATTTGGACGTATTCGTACGATTTTATTTGGACTTATTGGGCTCGTCATCATATGTTTACTTATAGGCTTCATTCATTCGTTCACACTACTTATTATTCTTCGTGCAATTCAAGGTATATGCGCGGCAGCTTTTTCACCTGTATCTATTACTTATGTCACTGAAACGTATTCATCAGTAAAACGTGTGACTGCGATTAGTTTTATTAGTACAAGTTTTATGTTATCTGGCGTCATTGGCCAAAACTTGAGTGAAATTGTAGTACGTTATTCTAATTGGCATATGGTTTATTTTATATTAACGTTACTTTACATCTTCATAGCAGTACTTATATATAAATATATTCCAGAAAGTCCAGTGAAAAATCCTCAACTCAAACTAGTAGGTTTCTTTAAAAACTTTAAAGATTTTAAAGATAATAAAATAGTCATATTATGTTATCTTATTTCTTTATCTCTACTTACAATGTTTATTAGTATGTATACAATCTTTAATCATTATATTATTTCTGATATTGTGGGTGGCTCGGAAGCAACAGCAATTAATGCTAAACTCTTTGGTATTATTGGAATGTTACTTTCATTATTAGCTGGTCGTATGAGTGAGCGAATAGGAGTTAAACAAGTGATTGTAGGAGCATTAATTGTTAGTATCGTTTCTCTTACTTTAATGGGCTTCACTACAAATGTTATTTTATTGGTGATATGGAGTGTAATATTTGTGGGAGGTATTGCATTTGCGATTCCATCGACGATTTCAAAAGTAGGCATGGTTGTTAATCGTAATCAAGGTTTCTTCTTATCCGTTAATACATTTATTCTGTTTTTAGGAACAGCCATTGCGCCATTATTGATGATTCTTATTCAACCATTATCTAATTTTACATTACAATTTATAATGATTGCGGCCATTGGAATCATTGCTCTTATAGTCGCTTTACTTTTACCACGTAGAAAAAATGAAATACGATGACATTATGGGTATCAAAAGCATTCAAATTCAAAATGAGTTTGGATGCTTATTTTTTTATAAGTTGAGTTGTCAAATTAAGTGCAACCACTTAGAATTTAAAATTTCATAGGACGTCTTCCAATTAAGACACTTTCTAGGTCGATGATTAATAGAGATACTACTATCCCTTTCTTTCCATTTACAAAATGAAATTAAACAACGTGAAGTAATCTACTTCTCAAGTAGGACGCGACGTCAAAGCATTATTAGACTATTTACAATTTAAAGATATATCTAAAATGTCATGCAATGTAGCAAAAATCTCATCTACACTATAATTGTAGTCATTTTCTACCCAACGTCTTAAGACCTCTATCATGCCACTGCTATAAAAATCTGCAATAATTTCAGGATGATGACTGTGTTTAATTTTTAAAGCAAGTGGATCATTTTGATTTTCTACGCTATCTAACATTAATTCACGACTTACATGCGTTAGATTGCGAAAGACATCTGCTTGACGAGAAGAGGTTAGTAAATGTTTAAATACTTTCTTATGGTCTCCAATAAAATAGATGAATTGTTGAAAAGATTCTTCTGTAGGAACAAATGGTCGAGTAACTTCATGTTGAAATTGAGTTGCGATATAGTCAGGTAAAGAGAATAGAAGGTCATATTTATCTTGGAAATAACGATAAAATGTACTACGATTAATTTCTGCGATATCACAAATTTTTTGAATTGTTATTTCGTCAAAATGATAATCTTTTAATAATTTAAATACAGTTGCGTTTATATGTTTAATCATACGCTTTTGATTGGGAGTAGGCATAATCTGAAAATGCTCCTATTAATTTTTTCTAGTTCGAACGTTTGACTTATTAAAAGTAAAGTATCATAAATTTTAGAATAATTCCAAATATACATCTTTAATATGATAATAAAAAAGTGTGACGATAGAACGTTTAATGTTCTTCGCCACACTTAATTGTCAAATAAAGTGTCAAATTAATATTTATTTAGTGTCGATATCTTTTAACCAATCATCAACATTGTGATCATGATTGTCTACATAATCTTTTGCTACTTGTTCAGGATTTTTACTTTTAACAAAGATATTTTTAGCTAAACGATCCTCATCTTTTTGATCCCAATCTTTTGCCATACGTGTTGCAATGTCATATGCCGCTGGATGTTTTTCTTTAAAATTATGATTGAATACTAAATCAATATGTTGCTTATTATTTCCATAAATTTTGTCTGGATCTTTAAGCATTTTGACATCTAATTCTTTCGAGAACCAATTTGGTTCCATTGATGTGAAAAGAATAGGTTGTTGTTGTTGATATGCTTTTTGAATTTTTTTGAATTGTTCCTGATCGGAACTTTTATCTAGGCTATATTTACTCAAATCGTCTCTATCTAATTCATCATTCGTTTGTTGCATAACACCATTTCTGTTATCAGTACCTTGAATTGTCCAATCTACAGATTTACCAAAATCTTTATCATCTTTTAAATCTTTAATTGAATCAATGTTCTGAACATATTTAGGTACTGCTAATCCAACATTAACATGATCAATTAAATGTTTCTCATCATATAAAGTAAGTGTATCTTTAAATTTATCATAATATCTTTTATCTGTTTCTGGAAAAATACCTGAAGCATGAAATGCATCATCACTTGCAGACACTGTTGCATATAATGGTCCACTTGCTGGCACAGGTGTAGTTGTAACATCATAACCAGCTTTCTTTAATACTTCCGCAATCACAAGTGAACGTGCAGTTGAATTATCACTTGCAATATAAGGGATTTCAATCGTTTTGTCTCCTAATTCGGTTTTACTTTGTGTAGAGGAGTTGGATTGACTATTCCCACAGGCACTTAAAACTATGGCTAGTGTGAGTGTGGCTAATAGTACTAAAAATTTTGATACGCGTGATTTAAGCATCAATATCTTTCGCCTCCCTGATCATCTTTTCTATTGTCTGTATGACTCGTTTGATATTTATCGTAAACATGTTGATTATGTTCGCGGGCATAAAGCATCAATGCTGTAAATAATACATCCTGCGCCGTATTAGTAGCAGTTAAATCTTTGTATAGGGGTGTGGTTTTATCAAAATAAGTTGTAGTGTCATGCTGTTCTTGTCGCTTAGAATGAACCGTTTCAGGTGTACCTTCTTCGGTATATAAAGCTTCGTAATCAACATCATCATATGCATTATAATTATTAGAATGGGTAGCATAGCTGCGATTTTGATGTTGATAAGATACATCTTGTGTATCAACGAATTCTCTATAACGAGGGGCCTCTGAATGTTTGTAATTAGAAGTAGAAGATTCATGATGTTCTTCTAATGCTTTACCTTCAACATCAATTTTAGGTAATATAACACCTAACCATTTCGGTAAGTACCAAGATGCATTACCGAATAATTTAGTTAAAGCAGGAATTAATGTCATTCTGACAATAAAAGCATCAAATAATACACCAAATGCAAGAGAAAGACCCATTGATTTAATTGCAGTATCATCTTGGAAGATAAAGGCAATAAACACACTGAACATAATTAATGCAGCGGCAACGATAACTGGACCACTTTCTTTAATACCTACGCGAATAGAGTGATCATTATCTCCAGTTTTGCTGTATTCTTCATGAACACGTGTCATTAAGAATAATTCATAGTCAATGGCTAATCCGAATAATAAACCGATTGTAATAACAGGTAAAAAGGCAAGTAATGGACCTGTATTGTCTACACCAAATAGACCACTCATCACACCATCTTGCATGACTAAGGTTGTAAATCCAAGGGTTGCCATTAATGATAAGACAAATCCAAGTACTGCTTTTAATGGTACAAGGATAGATCTAAATACAATCATAAGTAAAATAAATGCTAGTATAACGATAACGCTAGCGAATACTGGGATAGCATCATTCAGTTTTTCTGACATATCGATATTAATGACGCTTTGACCAGAAATCTCAGTGTCATAATGATATTTATCTTCGGCATCTTTGTGATAATCTCTCAATTCATATACAAGATCTGTGGTAGATTTAGCGTTTGGACCTTCATTTGGAATAATCGTAAAGATAGCATAGTGATTATTACCATTCAGTTGTGCTTTAGATACGGTATCTACATTATCTAAATCTTCTATATCTCTACGCATATTACTTAAATCATTTTCAATTGATGTTTTACTTCCACCATCTTTAGTATTCACTAACATTACAATTTGTCCGTTATAGCCTTCACCAAAATTATCTGAAATCAGTTGATACGCTTTATGCTCAGAAGAATCGTTTGGTTTAAGACTGTCATCAGGAATACCAAGACGCATGCCTGTGATTGGAATGATAGCTAGAATAAGAATCACTAAACTAATAATCGTTGCAAGCACAGGTTTACCTACAACGAATTTAGCCCATGGATGATGTTTAGGGTCTTTATTTTTAGTAGGCTTATTTTTAATTTTAATACTTTTATGGAAAATACTAATTAATGCAGGAAGTAATGTTAAGGCTGCTAAAACAGCGAATAACACACTAATAGCTGAAGCAAATCCCATAATTGCTAAGAAATCAATGCCTACTAGTGATAAACCACACACTGCCATCATTACTGTAATACCAGCAAAGATAACAGCACTACCTGCAGTACCTACTGCTTTACCAATTGCTTCTACCGTGGCAGTACCTGATTTTTTAATTTCTTTATATCTAAATAGAATAAATAAAGAATAGTCAATACCTACCGCTAAGCCAATCATTACAGCTAGTGTTAATGTGAAGTTTGGAATGTCAAACATAAATGTAAGTAATGAAATCATACCGACACTTGTTGCTAAACCAAGAATCGCACTAATAATTGGCATACCTGCTGCAATAAGAGAGCCAAATGTGATAAGTAAAACAATGAAAGCAACTACGATACCTACTATTTCAGAAACACCACCAGGTTCAGAGCCCATTGACATACCAGTTGTTTTTTCAATTTGAATGTTGTGATTATCTTTAATATCTTGAAGTGCTTTATTTACTATCTTTTTAGATGAATCTTGCATACTTGTTTGAGGGACAACATAGCTGATAT
>ERZ1023466.206-NODE-206-length-9318-cov-15.406240_pt1 | contig 9318 bp, 7 predicted proteins | sample MGYA00380530_ERZ1023466 | MGnify/ENA primary metagenome ERZ1023466 (study PRJEB33173, sample SAMEA4830336) | metagenome | study: EMG produced TPA metagenomics assembly of the PRJEB25223 data set...
TATGATGAATGCCCATAAGCAGGGTCTGCGTTTTGCTGTGTTTCACGATAAGCACAATGTGGGCGAAAATGAGCTTGACATGAACCACACCGCCAAGATTATCCGTGTCGTGCCTATCGTGGAAGGCTCAAAAAAAGCAGGTTTGTTTGAAACCATCATCGGAGCGGTCATGGTCGTGGCAGGGGTTGTGGTTACAGGCATGACCTTTGGGGGTGCTGGTGCTGTTGGTGCAGGATTGATAGGAGCAGGTATTGGCATGATGGTAGGTGGTATTGCCCAAATGCTCATGCCAAAAGTGGATGCCCAAGATAATAACCAAGACGGCAACAAAGCCAACAAGGGCTTTGGCGGTGCGGTAACCACAATCGCCCAAGGCAATCCTGTACCAATTTTATACGGTGAGCGAGAGATTGGTGGCTTTATCATGTCAGCCAGTCAGTTGCCAGAAGATATGCTATAAAAAATAAGGATAAAAAAAATGACCATTCACGGCTCAAAAAAAGGCAGTAGCAAACAAAGACAGCCCATCATCGCCCCTGACTCTGCTCAGTCCAAAACTTTTATCAGTATCATGTATGGCTTGGGCGAGGGTGAGATTGCAGGGCTTGCAGATGGCTATAAGTCAGTGTACTTAGACGATACGCCATTACAAAATGATGATGGCGAGTTTAATTTTCCAAATGTCAAAGTGGATTTTCGTGCTGGCACAAATGACCAAACCTACATTGATGGCTTTGCTGATGTGGCAAGTGAAACAGCGGTTAATGTCGAGCTAAAACACGGCACGCCGTGGGTTAAGTCATTTAACAATCTTGACCTTGACGCTGTTCGTGTGCGTATAAAATGGGGAGCGTTGCGTCAGCAAAACCCTGATAATGGCGATGTGTCAGGCGTAAAGATTGATTACGCCATTGATGTCAAAACCGACAACGGCGGCTGGGTGGAAGCTCTAACAACCGCCATCAATGCCAAAACATCCAACGCTTATGAGAGAAGCCACCGCATTGATTTACCCAAAGCTGGGACAGGCTGGGCGGTGCGTGTTCGCCGTATCACACCTGATAGCACCTCCGAGCTTGTCAGTGATACAATGTACATCTCTGCCATCACTGAGGTGATTGACTTAAAATTACGCTACCCAAATACTGCCCTTTTGGGTTTACGCTATGATGCCGAGCAGTTTAGCAATGTCGCCAAAATGGCGGCTCGTTGTCGTGGTCTTATTATCAAAGTGCCAACCAATTACAACCCCATCACTCGCACCTATGATGGGCTGTGGGATGGGCAATTTAAGCTGGCGTACACTAATAACCCTGCGTGGGTCTATTATGACCTATGCACCGCCGAACGCTATGGGCTGGGCGGACGGCTTACAGAATACATGATTGATAAATGGAGCTTATACCGCCTAGCCCAATATTGTGACCAGATGGTCGATGATGGCATGGGTGGACAAGAGCCTCGTTTTACCGTGAATGTCTACATTCAGTCGGCAGATGGTGCGTTTGAGCTGTTATCCAGACTTGCTGGCGTATTTCGTGCCATCAGTTACTGGGACGGTACCAGCATTGTGCTAGATGCTGATATTCCCCAAGACAGCATTTATTCATTCAGCCGTGCCAATGTTATTGATGGTATTTTTGAATATACAGGCACACGAGCAAGAGACCGCCACACGGTGGCTAAGGTGGCGTGGGATAACCCTGCCAACCATTTTAAGACCGAATATGAATATGTCAGAGATGAAGCAGCGATTGCCAAGTTTGGTGTGCGTGTGGCGGACATATCAGCGTGGGGCTGTACAAGTAAAGGACAAGCCCAACGAGCAGGACTTTGGGCGTTAAAGTCTGAACAACTAGAAACACGCATGGTAACATTTAAGGTGGGTTTGGACGGCTATATCCCTGCCCCTGCCAAAGTGATTGAGATTAGTGATGAGCTGTTTGCAGGGCGTGCCACGGGCGGTCGTGTGCTTGCCATCAATGATAAAAAAACCATCATCACCCTAGACCGTGCCATTACTGCCAAAGCAGGCGATACCCTTGTCATCAATGGCAATGACGGCATCAGCCAAAGACGGCAAATCAGCGGCATAAATGGCGATAATGTTACCGTTACTAAGCCCTTTGGCGACATCAGTGAGCAAAATGTTTGGGTGCTAGACAGTCAAGATTTAGCCACGATGAAATTTCGAGTGCTGTCAGTAACCGCTGATGACAATCACCAATTTACCATCACCGCCGTACAATACAGCCCTGCCAAATATGATGCCATTGATACAGGGGCGGTCGCCTCCGAGCGTCCGATTAGCGTGATTAACCCCACCGTGCAAGCCCCCACAAAGTCGGTTAATCTGTCAAGTTATCACACGGTTAATCAAGGCGTGAGCATTACCACCCTTGTCATTGGCTGGGAGCAGGTAACAGGTGCGGTCAAATATGCGGTTGAATGGCGTAAAGACAACGGTAACTGGCAAGCTCTACCACCCACAGGCACAAATAGCATTGAAATCACAGGTGTGTACGCAGGGCAATACGAAGCCCGAGTAACCGCCATCAGTGCGTTTGGGCAAGCAAGCCTAGCAACATCAAGCCAATTAACCACGATACAAGGCAAACAAGGCAAACCGCCACGCCCAATTAACTTCACCGCCCAAGGGGTATTATTTGGCATGAATTTGGGGTGGAATTTTGCCAAAGGCTCAGGCGACACCAATTTCACTGAGATACAGGTTAGCCCTGATGGTCGCTCAAATATCGCAACCCTTGGTACTTTTGCCTACCCAACTAATAAGCATGAAATCACAGGCTTACAAGGCAATTTAACCCAGTTTTATCGTGCAAGAATTGTGGATAAACTGGGCAATACATCAGACTGGACAGACTGGGCAAGTGGCACAACATCGGCAAACGCTGATAAAGTGCTTGACATACTATCAGGGCAGATTAGCCAAAGCCATCTTGACCAAAGTTTACGCACGCCAATCGGTAAAATCGGCACGCTTGAAAGTAATATTAATAGCTTTAACAGCAAGATACCAAGTATCAATAAAATACCGAACATTGAAAGCAGTATCAGCGGTATTAACAGCAAAATCCCAACGATTGAGAGCAATATCAGCAGTATCATCAGCAGAGCAGATACGATAAATAGCACGCTAAACGATGCTAATAATCGCTTAGCTCAGGCAGCTCAATCAATCACAAATATTGATACAAGAACACAGTGGCAAACAAGAGGGGCGACATCACTAAACAGCTTAATAGAACAAGGTAAATACTATCTTGAAAGCGTTTCAAACACCAATACACCCTTATCAGGTTGGCAATATGCGACGGTTGATAAGGCAAGAAATGGCGACCGTATTACGCAAACGGTTTGGAATGACAGCACTAAAAGCTATACACGCACAAAAACAGGCGATACATGGGGTGATTGGGTTGAAGGCGTGGATAAAACACAGCTTGATAACACTGCAAATCAGCTCACTCAAAGCATTGAGCAGACAAGAACTCAAATCAGAAATGAGCTTGCTACAAAAGCAAGCACAGACAGCGTAACAGGTGCTATTCGTGATATTAATGCTTTGCAGACTGCTAATAATGCCAAAACCCAAGAAATCGCTAATCTGACCCAAACGGTGAGCGGTCATACTTCACAAGTGCGAGAGCTTGGCGTAACCACAGGCGATTTATCCCAAAAATACAGCCAAATCAAAACGCAGGCGAACAATGCGACAAGTGAAATCACGGCGATTAAGCAAACCCAAAATGGGCAGGCGGCAAGCGTTGAGCGGCTAAGAAGTGCGATGGCAAATAAAGCAAGTACAGCAAGTGTTGATACGCTTAATCAGACTTTAACGAGTACAGAACAAGCACTAAGCCAGCGTATCAATCGGCTAGATAGTGAGATATATTCACCCAATTTGCTACAAAACGGTGATACGCCCAAAACTTCTAGCAACTGGAATATTGATTTTCCGATTACTGAAACTCTGCAAGCAGGCAGACGAGTGTACATAAGCTTAAGCGGTGCAAGCGGTTTAACATCTGTTGCTGTATATAACTCAAGCCCAGCTGGGGCGGCAAAAGTCGGTGATTTAACAAATGATGATGGCGTATGGCGTGGTGAATTTAATTGGGTAAGCTTTGGTAATAATAATGTGTTACAGTTTTATCGTGAACCTCGTTCATCTGCTCAAACCGTCACAGCAAGTTTGACAACATCAAACGGCTCAAAGATTGCAAATCTTGAGCGAACGCTAACAACGACAAATCAAAGCTTGTCTGAGCGGATTAACACAGTTGAAAGCACAGCAAGTGGTAATACTTCAAGTATTAACACACTTAATCAAAGCTTAACAACGAAAGAACAAGCACTGTCAAGAAAGCAGGAGCAATTAACCGCCCAGCTGGCAAACAAAGCAAGTACAGCGTCAGTTAATAGCTTAACTGAAAGCTTAGCAAGCAAAGAACAAGCACTGTCAAGACGCATTGGCACAGTTGAAAGCACAACAAGCGGTAATACTTCTAGTATTAACACACTTAACCAAAGCTTAACAACGAAAGAACAAGCGTTGACTGAGCAGATTAATACAGCAAAATCGGAGCTTGGCGGTCGCATTACGCAAATCAGCAATGAAACACGCACGCTAAGCGACGCTAATAGAACCATCGGTGAGCGGATTAACCGTTTGGATAGTGAGATATATTCACCAAATTTGTTACGAGATGGCGACACTCCACAAACTGCAAGCACTTGGAATATTGATTTTCCGATTACTGAAACCCTGCAAGCAGGCAGACGAGTGTACATCAGCTTAAGCGGTGCAAGCGGTTTAACATCTGTTGCTGTATATAACTCAAGCCCAGCTGGGGCGGCAAAAGTCGGTGATTTAACAAATGATGATGGCGTATGGCGTGGTGAATTTAATTGGGTGAGCTATGGTAATAATAATGTGTTACAGTTTTATCGTGAACCTCGTTCATCTACTCAAACAGTTACTGCAAGTTTGACAACATCAAACGGTTCAAAGATTGCCAACCTTGAACGCACGGTAGCCACAAACAACCAAAGCTTAGCTGAGCGGATTAATACTGTACAAACCACCTTAAACGGACAGACAGCGAGCATTCAGCAACACGCTCAAAGCTTGAACGGCTTATCGGCTCAGTGGACGCTTAAAGTACAGTCAGGCGGTGTGGTGTCAGGTATCGGCTTGGCAAGTAATAATGGCGTGTCTGATTTTGCAGTGCTTGCTGATAAGTTTTACATTGCAAGTCCGCAAGGCGATAAAAAGCCCATGTTTTCAGTAATAACACGCCCAACCACAATAAACGGCACAACTGTACCAACAGGCGTGTATTTGAACGGTGATTTGATAGCAAGTGGCACAATATCAGGCGATAAAATCCGAGCAAATACGCAAATTACCGCTCCGAACATTCGGGGTGGTAGTATCAGCATTGGCAGTAATTTTAATGTTGATAATCAAGGCAATTTGAATGCAAATTCAGGCGTGTTCCGTGGGCAAGTCTTTGCTGACAAAATAACAGGTCAGATCGATGTTGAAAGCTTAAAGAGTAGTGCTGTGGCTTTGGGCTATGATATGTTTTTTGCTGATACGCTTGCTCCCAGCCGACCAAGCGAGTTTGATAGAAACTTTAAATCTTCTTATGCGTCCTATGGTTCTATTATTGATACGCTAAACGGGGCAGGGTTTAATAAGTTTTCGTCAGTGATGTACGAGATAAGAGTATTTTGTAAACGAGCAATTACTGTTAAACAAAAGCTTTATTCAGCAAATAATGAATTTTATTGTTTTGTTAATAATCGCTCAATTTTTGGAGAGTCAAACACCAAGTACGGCAATAATACCCCAAATTATATTACAGTTGTGAACAGTCGAGAAATCAGCTTATCACTACAGCAAGGATTAAATACCATTCAATTTGTTGTAACAACAGGATTTAATCCGCCCAACTCGGCAGCAACGCCGCCAAGGCATGCAGGGGGCAGACCACCGCCTTCTAATTACGGTGATTCTAGATTTGTTCTTAAAAGTGATTTTATCGATGGGGTGAAACATTACTTTAGAGACAATACAATAAGCTTGATGCTGGTCGGTGATTTCATTGACAACAACATCATTAAATTTGCATAGGTGATATATGATTGACACGCAGGGGCTTCATGCCCCTTTTTTAATTTCGTGGTTTGGCGTTTGGCTGTTTGCGTTCTTGGGTGGCTGGGCGAGTGCGTTTATCAAGATTAATGAAATTGATAACCGCCTGCAATATCCATTCATCGCTAAACCTTTGATTGGCACAGTCGCAGGTGTTGCTATGGCGATGATTATCAATGGACAAGCAGAACCGCCAGCCGTTAGCTTAGCGTTTTGGTCATTTGTAGGCTCAATTTGCTCAACACCAATCATCACAGGGTTTTTGGTATTTATTTCAGACCAAAAACGGCAAAACGAGCTGTACAAATCCGCCCAAAACAAATTTATCCCTTGGTCAAACAAGGAGAAAAAAGATGAGTAATCTACTTATTATCAATGCTGTGATTTGCTCTATTGGCTTTTTTGTTGGCGTGCATACTTTTATCAAGCATTTAAAAGCGTTTTCTAGTGAAAAAACCCCAGTCGTTGAAGCGTGGCTTGTTGCCGTTGGCATGTTGTCATGGTCTGTTGTGCTGTATGCAAGCTTTGATGAGCCAGTCATTACACGGCTTGAGATATTTAGCCGCCTGCTGTTTTTGATTTACTGGGTGGGCGGTATCTTAAAAGTTCAAAAGCAGTGCATAAAAATCAGACGGCATTTATCAAAACGAAAAGCACAAACCAATCACTATAAGCCCTAACAGGGCTTTTTTTAGGAGTAATTTATGACAAGTATCAAACACATTCAAAGCCAAATTGGCACGGCTGCTGATGGCATCTGGGGTGATAAGTCAAAACAAGCGTTAAAATCGGCGATAGCTGGCGGTAAGATTATCACAATCACTAAAAATATCAGCTTAAATGAGTTATTAGCGAGTAATACCGCCAAAAGACATAACATTGACAACACGCCAAACCAAACCATTTTACAAAATTTGATTGACGCCAGTGTAAATCTTTATCAGCCTGTGCGTGATATTTTGGGCGTACCAATCATCATCACGAGTGGCTATCGCTCCCCTGCACTTAATAAAGCGGTTGGCGGCTCTGCTACTTCCGCCCACATGTCAGGCTTTGCGATTGATTTTCGCTCGCCAAGATTTGGCACGCCCAAGCTGATTGTGCCACATATTGTCAAAGTCTTAAAACAAAAGGGCATTGGTTTTGACCAAGCCATCATTGAGTACCCAAAATCCCCAAGGTCTTGGGTGCATTTGGGCTATAAGCACCCAAGTGGCAAGCAACGGGGCAGTAGTTTTGTGATTGGGTGATTAATATAAATTGCCCCAGTTGTGCTAACTGGGGCAATGGTGATTTGATGATTACATAAAGCGTCCGTTTTCTTTAATCAGCTTATTAAGCTGCCCCTGTCCGCCTTTGCAGTAAAACAGATATGCTTCGTGGTCTGGACTATATTTATAGATTTCGTTGTAGCCGTGACTGCAACGGAATTTTTCAATTTTGAAACTCTTGTTAGCTTTAGCAAGTGTTTCAAAGATTTCTGATGCTTGTTTATTGCTGATTTGTTTAGCTTGATATTGCTCAAGCACAATTGAGCAGATTTCATCAAATGATTTCTTATCAACATCAACACCGTCCGCCAGCTTGGCGTTGATGGCTTTGATTTCTGTGATGTGAAGAAAAGCCGTCAAGTTTTGGCGGTTGGTTGCAATTTCAATCATTTCAATCTTTTTCATTTTGTGTCTCCAGTCGCTCAGTAGCGATTTAAGTTAAGTTTTGATTTCATCAAGCTTTCTTGTCTTGATGAGGTTATTATAGTTCGTGATTGCGAACAAGTCAAGCATTTTTTTAAAAAAATGAAAAAATTGTGTTATTGCACAGCTTATCAAAACTCAGCATGATAATGCCCTTTTAGCCAAGCCCATACCCCAAACTCATCAGGCACTTTGGCGTCATCATCAAGATAATTTAGCTTGCCAGTCAGCACCAGATGACCAACCACCGCTTGCCAAATTTTCCAATCCGCCTGCGATTGATTGCCAGTGTCAGTGACAAACTGCTCAAAGCTGTGCCAAAATGGCAATGCAAGCTTTTTCACAGATTTTAGCTTGTCAAAATACTCATCAGCATCATCAGTGATGGGCTTTGGATTATCTTGATTAAACTGATCAATATCAGCGGTCAGCTTGTCAAGTAATAAATTATAATGGCTTGCGTGTGTAAAGATAGCAATATCAATATCGTCAGTGATGGTTCGCTCACCTTGCTCTAAGTACTGCCAAAACCGTTTTGATAATGGTTTGCCATCTTTATTTTTAACAAGTTCACAGGCTTCTGCGACGGTTAGACCCAGCGATTGCCGCTGGGCCTTGAGTTGTAAATTGTTCATTGCTTTCCTCTTAAACCGAGCTTAAAAAAATAAGCAGTTTTAAGACTTGCTCAGGTCTTTTTTGAATTACGCAAAGCGTCCGTTTTCTTTGATTAGATTATTGAACTGTCTTTGACCGCCATTACAATAAAACAGATAGGCACTATGGGCTGGGCTGTATTTATAAATTTGGTTGCCGCTCAGGCGGTATTGCTCAGTCTTAAAATCACGGTTTGCATTTGCAAGAATTTCAAAGATTTCTGATGCTTGTTTATTGCTGATTTTCTTGTTTTCGTACTGGTCAATTACGATTGAGCAGATTTGCTCAAATGATTTTTTATCAACATCAACACCATCCGCCAGCTTGGCGTTGATGGCTTGGACTTCAGTAATGTGAAGAAAGCCTACCAAGTTTTGACGGTTCTGGCTGATTTCTAACATTTCAATCTTTTTCATTTTGTGTCTCCAGTCGCTCAGTAGCGATTTAAGTTAAGTTTTGATTTCATCAAGCTTTCTTGTCTTGATGAGGTTATTATAGTTCGTGATTGCGAACAAGTCAAGTATTATTTTATAAAAAATGAAAAAAAATTTGCTTGTGCTATGATAATAACAGTACATATAACAGTATATAGAAATTTTATAAAATTAATTGTTTAAATATCAGTGTCTTATATAGTCTGTGTGAATAACATTAGTCGCCCCATTTTTCAAAATCCCATCAATGATTTATTGATGGGATTTTTATTTGTTGCTATAGTTGAAATTATAGGGCGAATGATTGTCATAAAAAGGTCTTTACTGTACAATATTTGGCGTATTTCATGAT
>ERZ1023466.208-NODE-208-length-9147-cov-3.536406_pt1 | contig 9147 bp, 8 predicted proteins | sample MGYA00380530_ERZ1023466 | MGnify/ENA primary metagenome ERZ1023466 (study PRJEB33173, sample SAMEA4830336) | metagenome | study: EMG produced TPA metagenomics assembly of the PRJEB25223 data set...
GGAAGCCATATGCCAACGGAAATCTCTCAATCTGCCGCAGTGCCTTTAGTTGAAGTGCAGGGGGTGGTCAAGCGCTTTGGTAAAACGACGGCTTTAAACGGCGTAGAATTAAGGGTTCATGCCGGTAGAACTCATGCCCTTGTCGGGCGCAACGGAGCCGGCAAATCCACCTTGGTTTCCATTTTGACGGGGCTGAATGCGCCCGATGAAGGTTGGGTGAAATTCAGCGGCGAAGCCGCACCCGCACTTAATGATGTTAATGCTTGGCGATCGCGGGTGGCTTGTGTCTATCAAAAACCGACCATTTTCCCTAATCTGACGGTAGCGGAGAATCTGCTTATTAATCGGCAAGACTTGGGCAAACGCCTGATTTCTTGGCGTGAAGTAAATCGTGAAGCGCAAAAAATTCTTGATGCTTGGGATATTTCTGTTGATGTGCATTTGGAGGCAGGACTCTTGGATGTGGAAAACCGGCAATTGGTAGAAATCGCGCGTTCTCTCTCTTATGGCGCGCGTTTTATCATTTTGGACGAACCCACCGCCATGCTCGAGGGCAAAGCCATTACGCGTCTTTTTGAGCGGATGCGCAAATTGCAGGAGCAGGGCGTCACTTTCTTATTTATTTCCCATCATTTAACCGAAGTGTATGACATCTGCCACGATGTGACCGTATACCGCGATGCAAGGCATATTGTGACGGCACCGGTCGCCGAATTTCCGCAAAAACAGATGATTGAAGCCATGACGGGCGAGCGTTATGAAGACAAAGTGTATACGCCGCGCGAATTACCTGATGAGCGTGTATTGGAAGTATCGAATTTAAGTCATCGGTTCCGTTTCAACAATCTGAATTTTGCAGTGAAAAAACGCGAAATGGTCGGGTTGGTCGGCTTGGGCGGCTGCGGCAAAGTAGGCTTGGCGGAGACTATTGTCGGCTTGCAAAGTGCGGTCGGCGGCGAGATTTATATCAATGGCAAAACATACGCGCGTGACAGCGTGCGTGCCGCGCTTGATGCGGGTATTGGTTTTGTGCCGCAAGACAGGCATCACGGCGGTTTTGTGCCGGAAATGAGTATTGAAGAAAATGCCACCATGACCATTTTGCCTGAGCTTTCCAGTGCTAAATTGGGCATCATTGACCGCCAAAAACGCTTCAATTTGGCTTCGCAATGGATTAAAGCCCTTGATGTGAAAACTTATGGCGCTGAGCAGGAAGTGGCAGGATTGAGTGGTGGCAATCAACAGAAAGTCGTACAGGCGCGTGCCATGGCAAATGAACCGCAGCTGCTTGTGATGATTAATCCTACCGCCGGTGTGGATATTAAAAGCAAACATACGCTGCTTGACTATGTGGCGCAGGAAGCGGAGCGGCGCGAGATGGCAGTGATTATCGTCTCTGACGATTTAGACGATGTGCGCGGCTGCGACCGTGTGATTGTAATGCAGCATGGCAAAATGGCGCACGAATTCAAGCAAGGCTGGAACGATAATATGCTGATTGCCGCGATGGAAGGCATGCTCGAAGCAGACGAAGCACCCTATCAATTTGTGCCGCAGGCGGCGCAAGAACAAGCACAACACATATAGAGGAAAATGTATGAGTACCACAACCCCGAATCAAAGCAGTCCATCAAGCGGATTTCGTTGGAGCAGTTTGCGCGATTTTGTCTTAGTTCCGCCCATTTTGCTGATTTTGCTGATTGGGCATTTGACCACGGATAATTTTCTGACATGGGGCATTTTGAAAATTCCCATTGAACAAGCCACGCAAATCGGCATTTTAGTATTGGCGCAGGCGATGGTGATTATCATCGGGCGTATGGATTTATCGCTGGAATCGACCTTTGGACTGGCGCCGGCGATTGCCGTTTGGGCGGTTGCCGGCATTGGCTTTGCGCCGAATGTAAGCGGTGCTTTTTTGCCTGATTTTTTGGCATTGCCGGTCGTATTATTGGTCGGCGCAGCGGTGGGCTTGATTAATGCTGTGATGATTGTCAAATTCCGCCTGAACGGCTTTATCGTCACATTGGGTATGCTCACCGCTTTACGTGGTCTGCAAACCTTCTTAACTGGCGGTGCAAGCTTATACCAATTGCCCAAATCGATCGCAGGCTTGGCGCATTTTAGCTTTTTAGGCATGTCGCTGTCGTTTTGGGTATGTGTGAGCTTGGCGGTGGTATTGATTTTGTTTATGCAGTTCACGCGCCACGGTCGCGCACTCTATGCCGTCGGCGGCAATGCGCCGGCAGCAAAAGCCGCCGGCATTCAAAGTGAAAAAGTGATTATGGGCGTACTCATTGCCGCCAGTCTCATGGCGGCATTGGCAGGCGTACTGTACACCTCGCAATATGCTTCCGTAGGGCAGTCGCAAGGATCGGGCTACATTTTCACGGTCTTTGCCGCATGTGTGATCGGCGGCATTTCTTTAAACGGCGGTCGAGGCTCAATCTTTGGCGCAGTCACAGGCATTTTACTGCTTAAATTTATCGACCAATTATTGCGATCATTGCAAGTCTCAGGCACGGTGATTGAGTTTATTACGGGAACATTTATCTTATTTGCATTGATTATTTCGCGTATTGCTTCAGGCAAACCGCAGGATTAATGTGCTAAGCGCTTTGAGAATGCTCAAAGCGCTTTTTTTATGGTTAGGAAACAGCTATGCAAGAATTTGTCTTATTACTAGATTTAAAAAACGATCCGCAATTAATCGCCGAATATGAGCATTATCATCAAAAAATTTGGGCACAAGTATATGCCCATTTACGCAGTGCAGGCATTGAAAGCATGAGCATTCACCGCTTTCAAAATCGTTTGGTGATGCTTGTCACAGCGAAACCGGCGTTTACTTGGGAGCGTTTACATCAAATGGCGGAGCATAATCCTGATGTTCAAGCATGGGAAGAATTAATGGATACCTATCAACAGCGCTTTGATGGTGTGGCTGGTAAATGGCAATTGGCGGCAGAGATTTTTGATTTGGAGAAAAATCATTAGTCTAATTCAGCTGTTTATGAATGGTCTGAAGTTTTAGGGCAGCCAATCTAATAATGTTCTTTTATTTTCCGAGCCGCGTGGAGGTACTGCGTTTAAACATTCGCCGCTTAATACGCGTTCATATTTTTCCAGATAGTCTTTTGTCATACGCATGGCGCTGAATTTTTCTCGCGCATAGTCATGGCAATGTTGCCGATTGAAATCTCCCCAATATTGCATGGCATGGCGTAATTCGCTTTGGCTGTTAGATAAAAATCCCATTTCAGGAGATACGATTTCAGGTAGTGAGCCATAGGGCGTAGCAAAAACAGGTGCGCCGTAATATAGGCTTTCCACTACAGCCAAACCAAAAGGCTCATGCCACAAAACGGGAAATAGCAAGCCTTTAGATTGTGGTAAATAACGCGATTTTTCCGCATTACTGACCATACCAAAAAATCGGGCTTTAGGCGTAAAGGTAAAGCGCAACCCCATTTTGAGGTTAAATCGATAACCGCCGAGTACATATAATTTTTCATCAGACAAAGATTTAACCAAATCAATTGCGCCGCGAACGTTTTTGACTTTCCATGCAGCTTTTGCAAGAAAATGGAAAAATTTTTGTGATTGCTTTAAATCGGGTTTGTCATAATCTTCCCAATCCAAACCGTTATGGACAAAGCATTGTCCGCCGAAGCGTTGCGCATGATTTTGGGATATAAAAATGGTGTTGCGCTGCAATTTAGCATCATTGTTGTATATATTGCCGTGTAATGTGAACACATAAGGCGTAGTTAATTTTTCCATACCGACTGCACCGCTATGAAAATGCACTATGTCAATATCTTGTGGTAAATCTTGACTGATATCGTGAATGATGTAATAGGGAATAATTGGTGCGAATGGACAATGAGAACCTTGTTTGACGATAAAAACTACTTCATGTCCTAATTGGACTAAAGCTTTTCCCAAGCCCCAAATAACGCGCTCTGTACCGCCATATTGATGAGCAGGAATAAGGCTGTTTTGTACAATTGCAATTTTCATTTTGTAACATCTTTTTCAAATAATTTAAAAGTCTAGCTTATATAATAGACATCTCGAAATCAATTTTTAGAAACTTGCCCATCTGCCACTGATGGTTCTGATAGTAACCGTCAGTGGCAGATGGTTTTTTATTGCGCCGCGAGGGCGATGATTGCCAAGGTCAGGCGGCAGGAGAGTAGCATGATGCCGAGGGTCAGCGAGGCGCAGCGGAAGGCTTTGATGTCTTGCACGCTCGGCGGCGTGATTTGGGTATTGTGCGGGTCGATGTCATTGTCTAATTGCCATATCACCCTCTACTAGACTAAACAACAACACAAAAACGCGCTATTTTATACCAATTGCAGACAAGTATTTACGTTAGAAAAATAACAAAAGCGCTTTATCTAAATTCTATCTTTGTAGATTGGCAATGTTTGGGTATACTAGCGCGCATATTTTCAATATGCCTTCAATACTATGAAATCTTTTCCCCCCGTTCTCACTTTATCTGCGGCATTGATTATTGCCTTTACCATTATTGGATTTTTCTTCCCTACCGCCTTTGGCAACGTTGCTGCCAGCACCTATGATTGGGTTGCAAGCACATTTGGCTGGGTATTTATGCTATCGGTATTCGTATTTGATGTCTTTTTAATTGCGATTATCTTTACACGCTACGGCAAACTCAAACTCGGGCGCTTTGATGAAGAACCAGAATTTGACACCATCTCATGGATTGGCATGTTATTTTCAGGAGGTCTTGGCGTGGGGATTGTTTTTTGGGGCGTCGCTGAACCAATGACCCATTATCTAAACCCACCCATGGTTGGCATTGAGCCTCAATCTGTAGAAAGCGCGCGCCTTGCTATGGGCTATACCTTTTTCCATTGGGGCGTTTCCCAGTGGTCAATTTTTGCCATTGCAGGTTTAATTATCGGTCTGTTTCAATTTCGCATGAAACAAGATGGCTTGATATCCACTTCGCTCGAATCTGTTTTTGGTAAAGACTATGGCGCTAAAAAAAGATATTTTATTGATATTTTAGCTATTTTCGCCACAGTTGTCGGAATTGCCATTTCACTAGGATTAGGCGTTTTGCAAATTAATGGTGGTTTATCACAAGTGTTTGGACTCCCTAAAAATACTTTGGTTGAAATCATCATCACCATTGTGCTGGCTATTATTTTTATGATTTCTGCAACCACTGGCTTGCATCGTGGCGTCAAATTTCTATCTAATCTAAATATCTTTATCGCCTTTGGATTGACCGTTTTTGTCGTTATTCTTGGACCAACCACAGTTATCTTCAAAGCATTTGTAACAGGCATCGGAGACTACCTCAGCCACTTTATCGAATACAGCCTACGTCTAGACCCATACCAAATCAAACAAAACTGGGTTGAAAAATGGACCGTATTTTATTGGGCATGGGTTATTTCTTGGAGTCCTTTTATTGGCGCTTTCATCGCACGTATCTCGCGCGGGCGTACCATTAGAGAGTTTGTTATAGGCGTATTGATTGTCCCGCCAATGATTTCCTTTATTTGGATTGCAGCTTTTGGCGGCAGCGCCATCTTCATGGATTTATATGAAAGTGGACAAATCGCACAAATTGTTGCTCAAGATAACACCCAAGCGATGTATGCATTTTTGCATGCTTTACCTATACCGCTAATCACCTCAACAGCAACTATCATTTTAATTGCAACATTTTTGATTACCTCTGCCGATTCCGCCACCTATATTTTGGCGAGCATGAGCAGTGGTGGGTCGTTACAGCCTAAATTTAAAATCAAAATGTTTTGGGGCGTATTGCTTGCTTTAATTTCTTTGGCTCTATTGGCTTCCGGCGGACTCAAAAGCTTACAATCTGCCGCGATTGTTGCAGGGCTACCTTTCACCATCATCCTAATCATCATGCTTATGGCGATTATCAAGGTGTTAAAATTTGAAGCAGATATGGTTATTCCAATTCAAATGCCCACACAGCGCCCAAATCAAGATGAAGTGGATAAAATTGCTGCCGAGCTACTCAAACAGCAACAAGAGAAAAACTCTAATTAAACCCATAGAAAAGATGAGCTGGTAACCTCCAGCTCATCTTAATTTTAAAATGTCTATTTATACCCAAACCTATACCTCCCCTGTGGGCGAACTTCTATTAGGGGAATATAACTATCAGCTTTGTTTATGTGATTGGCACAATCGCCCTAAGCATAACGCCTTTATCAAGCGTTTAAGCGAGCGCGCACAGCAAAGCATCATTAATCAAGACACCCTGCTCTTACAACATGTCAGACAGCAATTAGAGGAATATTTTACTGGCAAACGTCATAAATTCATTTTACCTCTACGCCCTATCGGCACAGCTTTTCAACAGCAAGTCTGGCAAGCGCTACGCTATATTGACTACGGGAAAACCAGTTATTATCAGCAAATTGCCTATAATATTGAGCGCCCCAATGCAATTCGTGCTGTTGCCAATGCTATTGCTGCCAATCCGCTTGCCATCATTATTCCTTGTCATCGCATCATTGCTAAAAACGGACAGCTGCAAGGTTTTGCTGGCGGAATAAATACCAAAGAGCAACTCCTAAATCTTGAGCAACAATACTGCGCCTCTTAAATCGTTGCTTTTATCTCCATAAAAAAACCCCTAAAACAAATATTGCCTTAGGGGTACAAGCATAATCAACAACTTTTTATTCTAAACAACTTACAATATAGCTTTTTAACTGCGCTACATCTGCCTCCATCACCTCACAAAAGCGCTCCTGCGCTTCGATATCTGCAAAACGCGATGGACGCTCAGGTTCACGCCCGACCGCCTCTCTCACCGTCTCAGCAAATTTAGCTGGTAGCGCCGTTTCCAAACAAACCATTTTATTAGCCTGCGCTCCTATTTGAGATTGACGCGCTTGATACTCACGCGCAACAAATATACCATCTGCGGTATGCGGGTCAATCAAACGCCCATATTTTGCATCAATTTCAGCAATCGTTTGTATACGATTTGCATGCGTTGAACGTCCTGCAATAAAATCTGAATCCTCCATCTTTTGCGCAAAAGATGGCTCTAAACTAAATTCGCCTTTTTGCTGTAACTCTTGCCACCAAGCGCTCACCTGCTTACCCTCTTTATCGGCTAAGTAGAAGTGAAAAAGTAGTACAAGGCGAGCCAACGCCGTAATACTTTTTCAATTCTTCGACTATAGCGCTCAAAATTCGGTGCTTTACCAATATCCATAGATGGACTGGACGTCTTTGCCACCTGCGCACTCGGACGCACGCGATAAGTTTTTGTGGTAAAAAATTCATACAACACATCATTTTCATTACAAGCGACCAAAAGTTTACCAATAGGCAAACCCGTTTGATGATTTTCAGGCTGTGTTTTTTTATGGATTTTCCCAATAAGGAAACTTAGCATTACTTGGAAACTGATAATTATCTGCCCACCAAGGCACAAACGCGGTGTTAGTTTTATCTTGTAACCCAATCATAAAGCGCAAATTATCATCTAACTGAGTGGCATCAATGGCTTTATCTTGGTTTGCGCCTTTGGGTAACGCAAGTTGGTTGTGCCACAACATCACAGGTATGCGATAACCTGCTTGCGTGGTTGGGCTGTGTCCTGCAAAGTCTTTCACGTGTCCCACTTCATTGCCATGGTCGGACAGGAAAATCAAGCCGCGTGATTCAGCTTTGTCTTGCTTGAGCATCGTGAAAATGTTGTTGAACACCCAATCTTGATAAGCGACGCTGTTGTCGTATTTATCGCGCAGATTTTTTGTCCACGAGCTGGCGTTGATTTTCGCTAATTGCACTTGAACGGGCTGTTCTTGTGCGTTGTCTTGGGTGGGGAATAGTTTAAATTTGTCGGTGTATCGCGCGGAATAATTGGGGTGCGAACCAATCAAATGCACCACAATCAGTTTTTTCGGCGCGCTATCTGCCAACGTGTTTTTCACCAAGGGGAACAGTTCTTCATCTTTAGCAAAACTGCTGCGCCCTGAACGTTTGTTGTTGTAAATCGCTTGGTCGGTAAACGCGCCAAATAGGGAGGCGATGTAGCTGTCGTCTTGGTTGCTTAGCCAAAAGGTTTTGAAACCTGCGGATTTTGCGTCTGCGAGAATGCTTTTGGTTGGTACGTATTCAGGTTGCGCGGCTGGCACATCGGTTAAGATGGATTTCACTGCGCCTAATGTGGACGGATAACCTGAATAGGCATTGCAGAAAATCGTCAGTTCGTTTTGTGCGGCGAACATATTGGGGTTGGCGTGGCGTGGGTAGCCGCAAGAATGTAAATTGTAGCTGGTTAAACTTTCGGAAATAATCAGGATAACGGTTTGTTTTTCTTGAAAGTTGGGTAGCTTGCTGATGTTTTGTTGGGCGTATTGCGTCCAGTTGTGTTGCCAGTTTTTGTGTTCAACCAGTTGGGCTTTGAACTGCTGGATAAATTTGACGTAGTTGATCCAAAAAATGGGGGGCGACACGGCGCGAATGGGTTTGATTGCCCATGCGGTTACGCACAGCAAACCGATGATAATCGGCAAAATCCATGTGCTTTTTTGTTTTTTTTGGACAAGTGGGCAGTCGCGGTTGTAGATTTTGGTGAACAGGAAATAGCTCAGCACGCCCAAACCAACAAATACGGCACTGGCGACACCTAAATAGGGCAAGCTGTGCGTGAAATATTCTGTGGCTTCGTTGAGCGATGTGTTGGCGATGGATTGAACGATGAAATAGGCGTTGATTTTGCTGTTATACAGCAGCCATGTAGCGGACAAAGTCATGCTGTGAAGCAGGAATAGGGCGTACCACAAGATTGCCAGCACGAGATAAATTTTGCTGCGTTTTTTGTGGAATAGGGCGATGAATGCGTTGCCCAGCAAAGAGAGAAAGCCGATTTTTAAACCGTCTGTTATGTCGCCTGAATAGGCAAGCAAACCGCCGATGGTGATGGACGGTAAGAGCAAGATAAGATAGTTGATGAAATATTTTTTGTTCATTTGGGGAAATCCTTTATTTTTCAGAGGGCGTTCAGAAATCTGTGTCAGTTCAATCAAAGGCTCATCACCTTATCTAAGCGCCCGGGGAAATGGATAGACAACTGCATCATAGTTTGTCCCCAATTGTTGATAG
>ERZ1023466.209-NODE-209-length-8979-cov-3.488346_pt1 | contig 8979 bp, 8 predicted proteins | sample MGYA00380530_ERZ1023466 | MGnify/ENA primary metagenome ERZ1023466 (study PRJEB33173, sample SAMEA4830336) | metagenome | study: EMG produced TPA metagenomics assembly of the PRJEB25223 data set...
GTTGTAGACGTTTTACCATGAGCACCTGTAACTGCTACCGATGTATATTGATTAATGACTTGACCAAGAAAATCATGATATCTAATCACATCCAACTTTAATTCATGTGCTCTAACAATTTCTTCATGTGTATCAGGAAATGCATTACCTTGAATAACTACCATTCCTTCATGTATATTATCTACACTAAATGGTAAAATTTTAATCCCTTTATTTTTAAGTGCTCCTTCTGTAAATACATATTTTTCAATATCTGAACCTTGAACTTCATGTCCTAAATCGTGCATAATTTGTGCTAATGAACTCATTCCTGCACCTTTAATTCCGACAAAATGATAATGCGTCATATCCATAAAACTCCTTTAAAATTAATCTTTCTTTAAATCTGCCTCAGTAATAAATACATCTCTTGGTTTAGAGCCGTTTGCTCCAGATATATAATCTAGTTGTTCTAATTGATCGACGATTCTTGCTGCACGATTATAACCAATTTGGAAATGTCGTTGGATTAATGAAGTAGATATATGTCCTTCTTTGACCATAAAACTACAAACATAATCAAATAATTCATATCGTGCTTGAGTTTGAGTCTTTTTCAACAATTCTTTTTCTTCAAATAAATATTCTGGTTCTCTTTGTGCTTTGATGAAATCAACGACATCATCAATTTCTTCATCAGATACAAATGTACCTTGTACACGTATAGGTTTATTCATACCACTACCTAAATATAGCATATCACCGTACCCTAATAGTCTTTCAGCGCCTCCACTATCAATAATAGTTCTAGAGTCCACGCTTGAAGACACCATAAATGCAATACGGGTTGGTATATTAGCTTTAATAAGTCCAGTAATAACATTAACTGAAGGTCTTTGTGTCGCTACTAACATATGAATTCCACAAGCTCTCGCTTTTTGAGCAATTCTAGCAATAGATTGTTCTACTTCTTGTGGAGCCATCATCATTAAATCTGCTAATTCATCAATAACAATGACTATCTTAGGCATACGTTGTTCGTAAGACGCTTTTTTATTGAAAGCAGTAATATTGCGTACGTGATATTTTGCAAACAGTTTATAACGTCTTTCCATCTCTTCAACAGCCCACTTTAAACTTTGAGTAGCTGCTTTAACATCTGTAATAACTGGTGAAACAAGATGTGGTAAGTCATTATATGGCGCTAATTCAACCATTTTTGGATCAATCAATAATAATCTCAACTCTTCTGGATGATTTTTATATAATAATGACATTAATATACTGTTAATACATACAGATTTACCTGAACCTGTCGCTCCAGCTATTAAAGCATGAGGCGTTTTAGCAATATCCATTAATAATGGCTCATTATTAATCCGATTACCCATAGCTACTGTTAATTTAGATTCAGTATCTTTAAACTTAGGTGATTCTAAGATTGATTTTAAACTTACTTTTGAAGAATTTTGATTTGGTACTTCAATACCTACCAAGCTTGTACCTGGAATAGGTGCTTCAATTCTTATATCTTTAGCGGCCAGTGCCATCTTTAAATCATCTTGCAAAGCAGTAATTCTCGAAACTTTCACACCTTTTTCAACAGCTAACTCAAATCGTGTTACACTTGGACCTACAGTCACATTTTGAACTTCTGCAGGAACATTAAAGTAATAAAACGCATCATTTAATTCTTGTTTTTTCTCTTCAATCCATGAGTTATCAATTTGATGAATTTCCGGATCTTCTAATAATTCAAGACTTGGTAATTTAATATTAGGACCTTTTCTAATCGCAGCTTTACTTTCGTGTTGCTCGTTTTCATCTTGATCTTCATTCTGAGTATTTAATGTCATAGATATGGCTTGTGTATTTTCATTTTGTACATTTGAAAGTTCACTCGTTTCATCTTCTTGATTATCTTGAAGTGATTGTTCATTAATATTCTTTTTAATATGCTCTTCATGATTATTAGTCGCTTTTACTGATGGACTTGAACTTGGTGTACTAACTGATTTATTTTCCAATTTTGTCTCTGGTTTTAATTCTGGAACGCTAACTTTATTAGTTTTTTTGAATTTTTTAGCATCCATCAAACGTTTTTTGTCAGATGGCGTCATTACAACGTTAAAAGGTTTACTACCCGGAATGATTGAGGATTTAATAGATGATGAAACATCCTCATTTTCAACGATTTGTTTGTTATCATCTTCTAATTTTTCATCTTCAGTGTTAGATGATGAGTCATGAACTGAATCATTGTTATGTTCAATTTGTTCAGAAGCATACTCAGTATCTGTCTCAATTGCATTATCAATTGAATGGTCAATGTCATCATCGTTATGATTTGATTGTTTAGTTACCTCTTCATTCGAAGAAGCGTTCATCTCATGATACTTTGCTTCCTCTACTTCTTCTTTTGAAGTATAATTATTGTCTTGCAATTCATTAACTTTACTTAAATGAGCATCTTCATTTTTATTAAGATGATGCTGTTTGTCTTTAGTTGAATGTATAGGTGATACGTTAAGATTATCGTCTGACAATGGCTCATAATTATGTTCGTCTGTAGATGTCGTATCATTAACTTCTCGTACTTATACATCTTTATCATTAACAGTTTGAATATTTGGGACAGATTTCAAATCAATTTCTTCATATTGATACTGCTCGTCATCGTCATCATAATTAGACGTATTTGAATCAGTTTGAGTCCCTTCATCAATCACATGATTATCCGTAGTATTCTCATTTGTGTCTTCCATTTTATCAGTACTATCTTCTGTATATGTCGTTCTCTCTTCATCATTATTTTCTTCATGATCTAGAGAACTCTCTCCAGTGTACTGCTTAGCTTGATTTGCATACATTTCATCAATGACTTTTTGGATTTCGTTATCATTATCCGCTGATTGTTGACGCTTATTCTGTAAAGCTTCTTTAAACTTACGTTTTTGTTGTGCTTTTTTTTCTCTTTCACGTCTAATTTCTTCTACTATTTGTGACGCATAAATATTCTCAATATTCACCGTATTATCTTTTTGAGAAAAATTAGGAACGTTACTTTTTGAAGATGTAGTTTCATAAATATTAGAATTTTGATCATTAATAATTGAAACATCAGTATCTTCATACTTAGTTTGACTCAACGGTTCATTTTTAGACTTGCTTATATTTGTTTTTACATCATTATCAGATACTCGTTGTGCTGTTTGATCTTGTTTTGAATTATGTTTCTCGTCATTATGATTATCGTCATTCTCATTCTCTTTTAGTGGAGGGATAACACCGTTTTCAATTGGTCGGCGTTTTTTTGTACCAAATACTGCAGACGGTACTTCTGAAGTTCTAAAACTTGAATGGTGATATGTAGAATTCGATGTCGTTTTATAGTTTGCTTTAAAACGCTCCGATTGTAATTTCACATGAGAATGATTATTTGTATGCTTATGATATTGAGAAGTCGTTTTTCTATTATTTTTATCATTTAATTGTGTACTATTCAACGACTTATTACGTTTATTAGAAGGTCTTTCTTTAATTGAAGGCACTCCAGTATCATCATGATTTGTATACTGTCTTCTTCTGCGTCTTCGAGTATCTGTTGCACTGTCATAAGTTTGAGGATAGTCATTATTATTATCTATTTCATCATAACTGTAAGCGCCATAACCAAATTCTTTATCAACTTTAGGTGATTTCTGCGACATATATTCATCTTCATCAACTTCTCTGTAAACCGCTTCATCATATGTTTCAGCATCTTGCCCTAAATCAATAGGAAAACGAAATTTTCCACGCGGACGATCATAGATATCATCATTTTCAGGAAGTAAGGTATGCTCACCATTCTTTTGTGTTTCTGAGTTATGTCGACGTTTATTTTTTCGTCTTAGTAATTCTTCATCAGAATGTTTATCATTGCCAAATAATTCATCAAACCAACTCATACTTCCACATCCTTCCTAGTTTTTTTAATCAAAAAATGCATTGCCTACTTTATAATCATCAGACAATACCATGATTCCTTTTTCTTGAGGTGCATTAGGCAAGTTCAATTCTCTCATTGAACAAATCATACCACTTGATGCAACACCACGTAATTCAGCATCTTTAATTACCATTCCACTTGGCATAACTGCACCGACTTTAGCTACGACAACTTTTTGACCTGCTTCTACATTTGGCGCACCGCACACGATTTGTAGTTTTTCACTACCAACATCAACTTTCAAAATACTTAATTTATCTGCATCAGGATGCTTTTCTTTAGTTTCTACATAGCCTACAACAAATTTAGGTGATAAATCCGCTTCAAGTTGATAATCAAAACCTGCATTTGTAATTGATTGTTGTATAGCTTCTACAAGCGTTTCATTTAATTTAATATGACCCTTACTATTAACTGAATATACTTTTGAAAAATCGAAAATATTAAATCCAACAATTTGATTTTCATGTTTAATAGCAACCACATTATTTTTTATTTCATATTCAAAAGGCCCATCTGTTGGTTCAATTTGTAAAAATGCAACGTCCCCTACGCCTTCTTTATTATAAAATAAATTCATTTAAATTCTCCTTTTGACGTATTATTAGTTATTTTTTATTAAATTTTTTACGATTCGCTTCTAAACGTTGAATAACGTTTGGATCTCTTTTTTGTTTATTATTTTTTCCTAAAATAAAAATCGGCTCTAAATGTTCTTTTTTATAACCAAATGAAAGTGACGTTATAGGTACAAGTCCCTTAGTAAAAAATTCCATCGTCAAGTGTGCCATAACATCATAGCCTGTTTTATTGCGTATATCAGCAATAATTAATACATCTTGATGAGGAACAGCGACTAACATTTCACCTTCACATTGAGCTTCAATGTCATTTAAAAACTTTGTATTTAAAATACGACTCGCATCATATCCGTCATTTGAATTGATAAAATAAAAAATATTTCCTTTTACTTCATCTGTTTTATATTTATTCTCAAGTTTACGTATATTAAACAACGACATTTCTTTAATTTGTTGTGAAGTTAAACCTAGTGTTTTTAACATACTTTCATCAATTAATCGGTACGATTTTCCTAAATCAAGTGCATAATAAATATTAGTTTCTGCAGTATGTTCTTCAATAACAAATTGATGACCTTCTTTAGTTTTTTTATCAAAACTAGTTGATCTTATTACAGGCATAACTTGAATATCTTTCATTTTAGATAGACCATTATCATCCATTTGTGCAATTGCCTCTTCAACATAATAGATAATTTCATCAATGATTTTCTCTTTTTGTTCTTCATACTTCGCTACAACTGCATTAAGTTTGATAGTTACGCCTTTAAAATTATCTCGTCTATATATACGTAATGTTTCTTCTTCACGATCAAACTTAAAATCAACGTCTAAATGTTTTAAACGTTGTTTTAATGTATCTCTCATTTGAAAGACGTTCATATTAAAACACTCCTATTTTCGCACCTTACAATATTTTACAATAAAAAGAGCTCCAGTTACAGAAAAATTAGGCTATTCTTTCATATAAATAAGAAGTTTAAGTCCTAATTACTCATTTACACATATTGACTTAAAAATGAATCTATTTGTTCGATTGATTTTCGTTCTTTTCCAATATAACTTCCCATTAATTCACCATTTTTATATACGAGAAAACTTGGAATACCCATGATATCATTTTCAATTGCTAAATCTATAAATTTATCTCGATCTACTGATACAAATTTAAAATTAGAGTATTTTTTTTCTAATTTCGGTAAATCTGGTTCAATCACTTTACAATCTGGACACCATCCAGCTGTAAATTCAAATACCGTTTGTTCATTTTTTAATTCTTCAAATTGTTTTTCAGTTTCTAATGTAATCATATTATTTCTCCTCACTTTGAAATTGTAATGTTAAAATGTTTTCATTTGTTAAGTGACTCACAGCTTGTTTTAATAATTCACGCGCGGCATAATAGTCTCTAATATCAAATACCGCATCTGTACTATGAATATATCGTGCACATACGCCTATAACTGCTGTAGGTACACCTTTATTTGCTTTATGGATTTCTCCCCCATCTGTACCACCTGGTGAAATATAGTATTGTGAACGAATATCAAATGTATCAACTAACTCCAGTAGATAGTCTCTGAAACGTGGAGAGAGAATCATTGTACCATCTTTAATTCGAATTAATGTTCCTTCACCTAATTGACCAGATAATTGCTGTTTACCTTTAATATCATTTGCAGGAGAACAATCTACAACGAATGCTATGTCTGGCTGTATTAATTCAGTTGATGCTTTTGCACCTCTTAATCCAACTTCTTCTTGAACATTTGCACCCACATATAAATCTACATCTAATTCTACATCTTTGAGTAATTCTAATATTTCAATTGCTAAGACACAACCGTAACGATTATCCCATGCCTTAGCACTATATCGATGTTCAGATAATTGAGTGAATGGTGTAAAAGGAACAATTGTGTCCCCTATTTCTATTCCACGTGATCGAACTTCTTTATCACTTTCTGCTCCTATATCTAACATTAAATCTTTAATCTCAGGAACCGCTTCATTACCTGTTCTAAAATGTTTTGGTATATTCGAAACTACACCTACAATTTTTTCACCTTTTCTATTTTTAACCTGCAGTCGTTGTCCTTGCCATATATCATTAGATACGCCGCCTAAATTAGTAAACTGTAACATGCCATTTTGAGTGATGTTCGTAATCATAAAGCCAATTTCGTCCATATGAGCCGCTATCATCACACGCTTTGCATTTTGTTTTTTTGATTTTTTTACACCAAAAATACTTCCCATATGAGTTGTTATCACTTCATCTACAAATGGTGTTATTTCTTGTTTCATGTAGTCACGTACTTCTTCTTCAAAGCCTGGTGCTCCATGTAATTCTGTTAATGTTTTTATACGAAATAAAGTTTTATCGTTTTCCATTACATAAACACGCTCCTTAAATGTATTATATCATTTTGATTATGGTAAACTAATAATAAGAACTATTAATAGAAAGGTTAGATTCGATAATTATGACTTGTCAGACTATAAAATATATCTCCATTCCCATCGTAATAACTATAGGAGCATCTACGGCTTTTATACTCTATCGTACATTGAAAAACAAAAAAGTAAAAAATCCGGATAGAATATTAGAGGAAGTAAAATCATATTTTATGGATATTAAAGGTTCTTACATTCTTCATGAACCTTTACAAAATAAAGAGCAATATTTAAATCGTCTTGTTTATCAAGGTGGTATTACTCAAAATAAAAACAACCGTGATATAGAGTATACTTTCTATGCTGATGCACACACAGGTGAAATACTTACTATTGAAGAAAATTAATATTACTTTTTTGATATTTAAAAAACATTTTAATACTTTTTTTACTTCATATTCATATTTTAAATTATATTTGTTTGATGTTTTTATTAATTTTTTATCATTTTCGAACTTAACAGTAAAGTAACGATTACTATGATAATACAAAAATCAATAATCCTTTTAGATGAAATATGGACTAAATTTTTTCTTTTTCTCTTATATATTGCATGGATGTTTATCATATGTACTTATATTTATCATAAAGAGCAATAAATGATAAAACAACACACGAGCGTAAGAATGTATTTGCTTCTTACGCTCGTGTGTTGGATTTAATATATTATTTATTAATTTTTATGAAATTTGGCTTCCATTCTATAAATACGGGAACCTTTATCAGAAAATTTTTTCTCATATTCAGTTAATATATTATCTTCATCATCTTCATCATGAAGATTTAAATTTAACTTTGTAAAATACATTCCATATTGTGACATGCTTTCAAGACTATAAGCAAATAAACCTCTATTATCTGTTTTAAAGTGTATTTCTCCATCTTCTTTAAGAATTTGTTCATATAGAGCTAAAAAAGTGCGATACGTTAAACGACGTTTTGCATGTCTTTTTTTTGGCCAAGGATCCGAGAAATTTAAATAAATTCTAGATACTTCATTCTCTTTAAAGTACTCATTTAGTTCAATTGCATCATTGCAAATCATTTTTAAATTTGTGAGTCCTTTATCCTTTACTTTATCAAGCACTTTATACATAACGCTTTTTTCACGTTCTAAAGAAACAAAATTAATTTCAGGATGTTGCTCTGCAAGTGTAGTTATAAATTGCCCCATTCCTGAACCGATTTCAATATAGATTGGCTGTTTCTTATCAAACCAATCACTCATTTTGCCAGCATGCGAACCATCCATGTCTACTAGGTCAGGATGTTCTTTCAAATAATCTTCTGCCCATGGTTTATAACGGACTCTCATGTATTAAATCTCCTTAAATAAATAAATTACTATTCATTACCTCATTTAAAAATTTGAGCCATGTGTTCATATCTTTAAATCTTTTTTGTTCTTCATACCATTGAATCATGCCGATTGATTGAATCACAGTATACCATTTCATACGTTTATTTAAGTCCATACTTTCTTTAACACCATAAGTATTGAACCAGTTAGACCATTGTTGTTTTGGAACGTAGTTGTATAGCAGCATACCAATATCGATGGCTGGATCAGCAATCATTGCACCTTCCCAATCTACTAAAAATAACTCATCACGATCAGAAAGTAACCAGTTATTATGATTAACATCACCATGAACTACTGTAAAGAAACGTGAATCTAAATTAGGAATATGATCTTCCAAGTAAGTTAATGCTTTTCGAATAATATGATGGGTTAATACGTCTCTAGATAAAGAATCATTAATTTTCTTTAACATCATATTTGGGGTAATAGGCTCCATTTCCATACGTTTTAACATATTAAGTAGTGGTTTTGAACCATGTATTTTTTTGAGAAGTTCAGCAACTCTTCTTTGAGACATTTCAGATGGTGTAAGTTCTCTACCATTTTTCCAATGTTGTGCTGTTACCACTTCGCCTGTTTCAATACGTTTTGTCCAAACTAACTTAGGC
>ERZ1023466.217-NODE-217-length-8707-cov-3.436200_pt1 | contig 8707 bp, 7 predicted proteins | sample MGYA00380530_ERZ1023466 | MGnify/ENA primary metagenome ERZ1023466 (study PRJEB33173, sample SAMEA4830336) | metagenome | study: EMG produced TPA metagenomics assembly of the PRJEB25223 data set...
CCTTTGCGATTAGTAACTGTACCGTATAAATACGTTTTACCATCAACACTTGTCGATTTAGAAGCTGTGAAAGTTTTATTAGCAATGTTGTTTTTATCTAATCGTTGTTGATTAGTGCCCCAAGCAATCGTATACAAGCCCTTATTATTTTGATTGACAGTATAAGTACCTTTCACTTTTTGTTCTTTATCTAAATTTTTAATATTTAAGTCTTTAACATTATACCAACCTAATGGGGTATTTCCAGAAGTACTAGATAATAAAACATATGTATTATCATCTAATTTTTTTTCTTTAGTTACAACATATGTTTTGTTAGCATATTGCTTTGCATGCTTACCACTTGCATCGTAAATACTTGAACGTATACCATCATTTGTTGAATTTACTTGAGCAATTTTTGAAACAGTTTGAACACTACTTGTTTTTTGACTCGTTTTTACAGTTTGAACATCGTCTGATAAAATCCAGCCCCAAACATTATTGATAACACCGTAAAGCGTCTATAGATTTTAGAACATCTCCCTTTGAAGGAACAGTTGCTTTAATTTGAGACGAACTGCCCCAAGGTGTTTCATATATATTACTATTTCCTTTGATATTGTAATTTTTAATACCATCATTTATAGGTGTTGTAGTTTGAATATTAATTTCTGATGAAGGAATCCAACCGTGTGATTGATTACCATTAAAGTCAGAAATCAAATAAAAGTTTTTATTATTTAATGTCGCTTTTTTAGTTACACGATAAGTATTACCGTTAATAGAAGGATTTATTTTTCCAGATGAGTCATATACTGTTGTGTAAGCACCACTATTTTTTTTAGCTACTTGTCCTAAAGTGTTATTTAATTGAGAAACATTAAGTACATTAGTTGTATCCGCTTTGTTTTGAATATCATTTAAATAATATTTACTTACCCAACCAGTTAAACCATTTACTGAACCATATACATAAGTTGATTTACCTACTTGTTGTGATGCACTCGCTTTAAATGGAGATTGATTTGATTTAGATACTGTTCCAGCAATTTGATTATAATTACCCCATGGAACCGTGTATAGTGTCGTTCCAGGTTTAATAGTATACGATTTATTTACTTTTGTTTTAGAAGAAGTAGTATTATAAATCGTTTCACTTTGTTTAACCCATCCATATAATTTTCCACTATTATAATCGGATACTAGGTAATATTTATCTTTACCAAGCTGTGCAGATTTTGTAACTGCTAAAGTATTATGAACTTGATTCGTTGTTTTTCCCTTAGAATCATATACAGTAGTATAAAGACCGCTATTATCTGATTTAATTTGAGCTAAGCCATTATTAGATGTTACTGTTAATTTTTTATTATTTACACTTGGTTTAGTAGTAGGAGTTGAATTATTTGTAGATGTTGTACCCCATGGTGCAACTTTACCCATTTTAATTAAATATTTTTCGTTAATTAAATCATATAATTCATCATAACTATAATTATGATTACTCAAGTAGGCATGTGGATCAGCGTGATCTGTACCTCCAAGATAACGACTAATAGCATAATGAGTCCATACTGTTCCTTTAGCATCATATTCAGCACTATCTGGTTTTAATCCATAATATTGTAATTGTGTAGCAGCGTAATCTGCATAGTTATTCATTGAACGTGCAAATGAAGCATAATCATGTGTATGAACAATTTCAACATTAATAAAACGATTATTTCCATATGGTCCAGCTCCCCAAGATAAATAATCAGTAGGGGCAGTTTCAATAATACGATTTCCATCTACAAATGCATGTACAAACGCATTTGTATAATTATTTCTCATATAATTAATTTCGCCTTCAATCGTTGAATTGTCATTTGCAGTATCATGCACGACGATGCCTTCAGGTTTTCCTACTCCATTTCGATACCCATATTTAGGGAAGTAAGATGTATAATGTTCTTCAATCGAAGGAGCTTTCAAATTATTTGAGCGAATATAATTATTAATTGAAGATTTAACTTGTGGTACATATTTTGGTAGTGAAGAAGTAGTTGAATATGTACTTACTGTAGCTGGACCACCTTTTCCACCGATACCTTTATACACTGATGATGTAGAGTCAGAGACAGATGCATCATTTGATTGAGTTGAAGTTGTAGTTTTATTATTAACATTAGTATTATTTAAAGCTGCACTGTATGCACGTACTTTTAAAGTATTATGCATTGGTGAAGTTTGAGTATTATTATTTTGAAGAGTAGTATCTTCATTGTTAACTGTAGTGTTGTCTGATTTATTTGATAAATTGTTAGACGTACTGTCACTTTCAGTAGTAGAAGTAGAAGATGTTGATACTTTATTATTGTCATTATTTGTCGTTGTCGTATCATCATCTACTTTTTGTTGCTTATTATTAACGAAAGTAGTGCTTGATTGAGTTTTTGATATGCTATTGTTTTGACTATCTACGTTATTTAATGTTGTTTTAGGCTCATCTGTATTTAACTTTTGTGTATTTGAAACTTGAGCACTTTCATTATGAGTTGGTTGTGTTTCAGTAGTTACATGATTTGAATTTATTTTATTATTAGACTCTGCTGAGGTAACTAATTTAGTTGAATCAGTTGAAGTGGTAGAGGTAGTAGTTACTTCATTATTATTATGTTTTGTATTATCAGATTGATAATTTGATATTCTATCATTGTTTTTAAGTGTATCATTAGTATTAGAACGCGTTGAGTTATTTTGAGATGACGCTGATTGATTTAAGTGATCTAATTTTGCATCATATGTGTATGTATTATTAGTAGTATTTGATTTTACTAATGTAGGGTCTTGGTAAGTTTGCACCCCAGAGATATTTTGAGCTGCATTACTGACTTGATGTTTAGCTACATTGGCATTTTCAATATTTTGTTGATCATCGATTACATTATTAGCAGCCTCTTGTTTGTTTTCAGAGGCTTCAGCATGATGTGTAGTAAATGCTGCACCAAATAAAGTAAGGGCGATCATTGATGGGAATTTAAAGCTAAATTTTTTCGACATAATAGTTGCTCCTTTTTTAATTTACTTTTTTATTATAACGTCAAGAAAAGTAAGAGTAATTATTTTTAACTAATTTGTAAACTAAATTTAATTTTGTTTTTAAAAAATATCTAGCTGGTGTAAATGGAATTCAAGTATCGAAAAATATAATTTAAATTATTTTATACATTTTAATATGAACAATATTTTCTTCTTGAAAAGGAAGACCAATACTAACATAACCTAGTTTTTCATAGAACGGTTTAGCTTGTAGTTGTGCGTTTAAAATAAGTTTATGATGATGTTTTCGTTTTGCAATACTTTCAATCGTGTTCATTAATGTTTTACCGAATCCTTTATTGCGATAAGGTTTTAAAATTGCTACACGTTCTACTTTTATACCATCTTCATATGGACGAAATCGTGCACAAGCAAATGGACGATTATCGTGATATCCAATAATATGAGTAGAAGTATTTTCAAATGCATCTAATTCGTTTTCTAATGGAACCCCTTGCTCTTCTACAAAAACTGACTTTCTAATTTCAAAACAGTCAGAAAGCATAGATTGATTAATTACTTCTCTAAACATGTGACATTTACCTACTCTCTTAAATTAAATAAACTCAATCATTGTATAGAATCATTTTATATTATTTAAATATAGAAAAAAAACTCCTTTTACTAAAAAGTAAAAAGGAGTAATAAATTATAATGCTTCTTGGCGAACAATTGCGCAATATTGCCAAAAGATCCTTAATTGTGCGATGTTCCAGTTATTCATACCCATAGTGAAACCTGAAGGTCTAAAAAGATTAACGTCTGTCACCTCTAAAGCAGCTGCAATTAAATATTGCAAAGGAATACTAATGCTTTGCATTGTTTCTGTAATTCCATTTTCATCATATACCCAAGAAAAGGGTAAATCAGATTCAAATACATCTACTTTATTAAAAATTTCAGGTAAAGCAACAATGTAACAAGCTCCATTTACAATTGGATTCACTGAATTTTCACCATAGTATACTAATAATGCCTCATAGTTTTCACGATGTTCATGATTAACATAAAAGAATTCACTTCTAAATAAAGCCATGTCTTGACTATGAATAATTTGTTGTTCTAATACGTTAAACATACCGTTAATATTAGCAATTTTTTCATATGTTTTGCGTGACATTCTACGTGCTCCTCTCAAATTAATATAATTGATTTATTTCATTTTGATTGTTGAAGTCGTTTGAGTTGTCTGGATTGTTGCTATTGACTTGATTACTCGTTTGATCTTGCTGAACCATAGTACTATCAGATGGATTTTGTTCTGATTGTGATTGCGTAGAAGGGTTAGTATCATTATTTTGAATAGAGTTTTCATCTGTTGTGGTATCTTTTTGATTATTTTCTAACAGAAACGAATCAATAGGTGTTAACGGTACTAGATTGCCATAATGTTTAATGACTCTTTCATCCAATAAATCATTCTTATCTGTTATTTTAGATAGTCCTAAATCAGAACGCAATAAATTTGAATATTTTAATATGCTCTTAATGCTAGGGTGATAATAGTAGATACCATTTAAATAATCATTGTCACCTTTAAGTTGAGACTTTTTAAAGTCTATATTATCAGATAAATAAATTGAAGCTATCGATTTAATTTCTTCTGTTGTTAGGTTATGTTTAGCATTTTTACCTACTATTTGAACGAGTTCATCTAGTCTGTCATATGAATCTAAATTTTTTGCTTTCTGAAATAAAATTTTGATTAAATCCATTTGTCTCTCGCCACGTTTTAAATCTGAATCGTGATGACGCGTGCGTGCTACAGCCAAAGCTTCATCACCATTTAATTTGTGATACCCTTTTTTAACTTTGATTCTTCCAGTATCATCTGTGTTAGGTTCATCTAAATCATAAGGTACATCGTAATAAATACCACCTAATTTATCTACCGCTTGAACAAAGGCATCCATATTAATTCGAACATAATAGTCGACAGGGACATTAAGTGTGGCTTCAACAGTATCCATAGTAGCAATAGGACCTCCATAGGCATGTGCGTGTGTGATTTTATCGTAATAACCTACTTTAGGAATATAACTGATTGTATCACGAGGAATACTTAATAAACGGATTTGTTGTTTATTTGGACTAAGTGTTGCTAAAATCATTGAATCAGTTCTTGAATGTTCAGTCGTTTGACCATTTTTACGTCTACCTTCATTATCGTCTATCCCAAGAAATAATATTGATATAGCGTTTTTAGAAGGATTTATTTTGCTATTTCTTAAAGTAGAATGACGTTTTGCATCAGATTTATTATATGAAGATTGCAAAGCATTCTCAGAATGATGATATAAATTGACAATAAAAATGACAGGAACAACAATAAGTAATAATGTTAATAGCATCATAAAATATTTTAAAAAACGATTCATAATTATGTGCTCCTATACGTATTTATTAAAAAAATAAGTTAATAATTTAATCATACCATTTTAATATAAAAGAATAATAATTATTACTCCCATAGCCATAAATTGTATTACTAATTGGCTAAAATTACAACTTAATTTTAATATAAAAAGATAATGTTTAAAAACTTTTATTTACAATGAAGCAGGCTTGAAAATTTACTTTATCGGGCTAAAGAATGATGTAATAAAAAATAGTCGGAGTAAGATATATTAAAGATGATATTTTAGGGGAAATAATATATAATATAATTTATTGAAAGAATAAAAATTTAATAAAATAGTGTAGAGTTAATAGTTTTTATTAAATTGTAATGAGGCAGCAAATGAAAAAAAGAATAGAAATAATAACATTAATCATAGTTTTAATCATCTTAGTAACATTATTCGTTATATTCTTAATGAAAGTATATAAAACAAATCATAAAGATACAGAATATAACAAAATTAATGATAATAAAACGTATTTACAAAAAAGAGATTATCATGTATCGAAATTGCCACATTTAAAGACAATTGAAGTCGAAGAACCACATATCAAAAATATTGATGAATATTTAAAAGCAATTCATTTTAATGGGGCAGTTACAGTTCTTGAAAATGGTAAATTAAAGTTGAATAAAGGATACGGTTATCAAAATTTTCATCATAAAACTAAAAACTCACCAAATACAATGTATTTAATTGGTTCCGCACAGAAATTTACAACTGGATTAATTCTAAAAAAATTAGAAAATGAAAATAAAGTGAATATAAATGATTCTGTCACTAAATATTTACCTTGGTTTGAAACGACAAAAAAGATAACTTTAAAAGATCTAATGTTACATAGAAGTGGGCTATATAAATTTGAAGCTTCTCCTAAAACTAAAAGTCTTGATGGTGCAGTACATGCAATACAAGCAAGGGGAATTGATGAAAAATTTTATCATAAACATTTATATAATGATGCTAATTACTTAGTGCTTGCTCAAGTAATAGAAGTAGTCACACATAAACCCTATGCTGCGAATTATTATGATGATTTAGCACAACCATTTAGTTTACAACATAGTGCTTTCTTTAATGAAAAACCATATAAAAAATATATGGCTACAGGATATAAAATGATTGACGGTAAATTAACTGCTATGAAACCAAATATATTAGCTCAATATTATGGAGCGGGTAATTTATATATGACAACATATGATATGGCTCATTTAGTAAATAATTTAAAAAATAATAATATTTTTAGTGAATCAGTGTCAATTCCACTGACTCAGCAATTAGGAACAACAGCATATCCTGAATCTTATCGTTACGGATTTTATGTTACACCGCAATATAACAGAATTAATGGTGTATTCTATGGACAAATATTTACCGTCTATTTCAATCAACATTATGTCATCGTACTTGCTTCAAATATAGGTGATAATTCTAAAGTAACAAATGAAAATCGAATCTCATATATTTATCATAAAATACTAAATCAACAATCTTATTATCAATAAGAGTAAAATTAAATATTAAAAGGTCGGAACATTAATTGTTTCGACCTTTAATTTTTTAAAGTATTTAAAAATATTGTTTTATAATGTTCATTTATACTTGATACGACTACAGAACAATTAGGATAGGAAGATTCAAAATCAACTACAGTAGCACCACGAGTCAGTGACCCTTGTAATTCAATTTGCACATCTGCTTCTTTAATTTCATAACTCTTAGGATCAAGTAAATAAAGAATCGTAAATGCATCATATAGTTTTATTCCTTCTTTAAAATCTTCACCGCGATAGTGTTGGAAAATATGATACAACATTTGTGTTGTGTTGTTTTTATCTTTAAGAGTGTCTAAATAAGAATGAGTAAATAATGATTGACGCGCTAAATCTAAGCCAATCATCGTTAAAGGTAAACCAGCATTAAAAACGATATGAGCTGCTTCAGGATCACAATAAATATTAAATTCAGCTAGGGGAGTAACATTACCTCTTCCAGTACTACCACCCATCATAATAATTTCTTTAACATGGTTTTTGCATTCAGGATACGTATTAAAAAGTAGAGCTATATTTGTTAAAGGGCCTAAAGTTACAAGAGTAATAGGTTCATTAGAATGACTTAATATCTCATTCATAGCTTCTACAGCATGAGAAGACGCTAAATCTGAAGTAGAAATTGTAGGGAATTGATAGCCATCCATACCACTTTCTCCATGAATATGACTAGCATCTTGTATTTCACTTATTAATGGTTGAGAAGCTCCTCTATGAATAGGGACCTCACTGTTGAAAAAGGCTTTTAATTTTAAAGCATTCGCTGTGGTTTTCTCAACACCTACATTTCCATTTACAGTAGAAATCATTTTGACATCAAATTTTGTATGAGATAATGCAAGAGCGATTGCTGCTGCATCATCTATACCTGGATCAGTATCAATAATAATAGGTAATGACATGAATACACCTCCAAAGATTTTTACTTTTTCTTATATCTATCATACACAAAGAAGTAATTAATATAAACAAAACAAAAAGCCTGTACAAGTTAAAAAACTCGTACAGGCTTTTTAAGAAAGGTAGAAATTGAATTATAAGTGACTAGAATGTCCACCTTGCATAACCCAATAAGTACCAATAACTGTGATTAAAGTAATAATAATCGCAAAGATAACTTTGGCAGATTGTAAACGTCCATCTTTACCTTCAGTTAAGTGCATGAACATTAATAATTGTAATGCAGCTTGGATGAAAGCAAAACCAAAGATAATTGTTGTTTTAGCATGGAATGTCATGTTTGTGTATAGAGTTACAAAAACTGCTAATAACGTTAAAACGATTGAAGCAATAAAGCCAACTGTATGTTTTACGATTGTGTTCATCCGCTATACACCATCCCTATCATATATACGGCAGTAAAGATGAAGATCCATACAACATCTAAGAAGTGCCAGTATAAACTTACTATAAATAATTTTGGAGCATTAAATTTATTTAATCCACGTGTTGCTACTTGGATTAATAAACAAATAATCCAACCGATACCTAATGAAACATGGGCACCATGTGTACCTAATAGGATGAAGAAACTTGACCAGTAAGAGCCTACTTTAGGTGTTACACCTTCAGAAGCATAATGTGCAAATTCATAAATTTCGAATCCGACAAATACTAAGCCAAGGATTACTGTTAAAATCATCCAAAACATCATTTTACCTTTTTCTTCTTTACGTAAGTAGTAAA
>ERZ1023466.223-NODE-223-length-8394-cov-4.025423_pt1 | contig 8394 bp, 9 predicted proteins | sample MGYA00380530_ERZ1023466 | MGnify/ENA primary metagenome ERZ1023466 (study PRJEB33173, sample SAMEA4830336) | metagenome | study: EMG produced TPA metagenomics assembly of the PRJEB25223 data set...
TTGACTCGGCGCTTTGGGGAATCTCCCCAGGGGCAAAATGCCCACCCTTGTCAGCAAGCTGACCGCATTGCAAGCAATGCCAAAGCAGACGGCGAGACGCTGAATACAGCGGAAGAAATGATTAAGCCGTCTTTGAAAGCCTGAGAATCCTAGCCTTTACTAGGGAGGCTGTTCAGGCGGCGCGCATTGTAAAGACTTTTACCCCCCTTGCCTAGCCCAAACAGCAAAATTTTTGGTAATAATGGCTTCATTTGCCTAAAGAAAAATACCTAAGCCAGTGCTTTTTTGGGCAATTTGCCTCCTCTGCCCGGCAAAAAAGCGCTATGGATTTATCATCCTAGCGCCAGTCTTCCTGCAGATTTAATTGCGGGTCTAAATAGATGATGTCTTGGCTGTCGCGGTTTTCAATGTCGGCTAAATCCGGTCGATGCAGATAGTAAGCAGGGCTGCTGACCGCCATTTGCAAGGCGCTTTTGATGTCGGCGTGCATGTAGCGGACGGCGTTTTGCAGGCATTGCAGCATGTTGATATGCGCGCCTGCCAGAGAGCCGTGTTCATTGACCAGACTTTGTTCGCGTACATAGACTTTAATGCCCATGAGGTCGAATTCGCTGATGTGCGGCGCGCCGATGGTGTGCATGGAGTCGGTGACGAGTAAGAGTTTGTCCGCACCGAGTGCGCGGTAGGCATGGGCTAGGGCAAAGGGGTGGGAATGGATGCCGTCGGCGATGATGCCGCAATATAAGCCCAGTTCCGCCGCGCTGCCAATCGGCCCAGGGTCGCGTCCGCTCATAGGCGCCATGGCGTTGTAAAGATGCGTGATGCCGGTCAGTCCTTCGGCGCGGGCGGCAATGAGGTCTTGATGATTTGCCATGCTGTGCGCCATATTGATGTGCGGAATGAAAGGTTTGATGCGGGTAATGCTGCCTTTGGGCTGCCGTTCCGGCGCAAGAGAGAGGATGCTGTGTTGCAGGTATTCGCCGTATTGCGCGTAGCAGGCATAGTCGCTTTCGTCAGGCTGGCGGATGTAGCGCGGATTATGCGTGCCTTTTTTTTCGAGATTTAGAAATGGGCCTTCAAAATGTCCGCCGATGATGCCGGGCATTTTGTTTTTCACCGCTTCGGCGATGTTGGCGATGGCTTGATGATATTTGCTTTGGCTGTCGGTGATGAAGGTGGGCAGCATGGCGACGGTGCCGAATTGGCGGTGCGCTTTGATGACGGTTTCCAGTCCTTGCGGGCTGCTATCTTCATTGACTAAGACACCGCCGCCGCCGTTGGCTTGGGTTTCGACAAAGCCGGGGCTTAAGATGCCGCCTTTGAGTTCGCGTACGGGCGCGCCTTCGGGAATGGCGGCTTCGGGCAGCAGGCGGCTGCGGTTTTTTTCGATGTGCAGGGCAAAGCCTGAGAGCAATTGTCCGCGGTCAAAGATGTCCGCGCCGCGATAAAACATGCTGTTCATCATTTATCCTTTGTTTTCGCTGTCTAAGAACCAACGCAGTGCGCCGAGCATATTGGCAGCATTGCCTAGGGTGGCGCAGCTGATATGGCGCGGCATGAAATAGGGCGGTAGGCGTTTGGCAATGGCGGCTTTAAGCCGCGGTTCGATGTATTCACGCTGCGCGGAGATACCGCCGCCGACGATGATGGCTTGCGGTGCAAAGAGGAAAATAATCGGCATCAAGCTTTGTGCGAGCTGCTCCATAAGTTCTTGAAAGCTGGCTTCTGCCTGCGCTTCGCCTTGTTTTAGGCGGTGGAAAAATTCGCGTCCGTTGATTTTTTCGCCGCTTTGTTCTTGATAATGTTGCAATAAGGCGGTGGTAGAGACGATTTCTTCTACGCGTTTGCCTTGGGCGAGCGGCATTTGTCCGATTTCGCCGGCGGTATAGTTCGCGCCGTGCCAGAGTTTTCCGTCAATGAGAATCGCGCCGCCCAGTCCTGTGCCTAAGGTCAGGCAGAAGGCGGAGCTTCGCCCCTTGGCAGCGCCCAGCCATGCTTCGCCCAAAGCCATGGCATTGACGTCGTTTTCAATGCTGCAAGGCAGTCGGCAATGTTGTTCGACGGCGGTTTTGAGATTGGTGCCGGTGTAATTGGGAATGGTCGGGCCGGCAAATTCAATCCGTCCTGTGTGGGGATTGATGACGGCGGAGCTGGAAATGGCAACGCCTTGCACATCATGCTCGGCTTGCACCGCTTGGCAAATGGCAAGGATTTGCGCTTCGATTTGATTGTTATCGGCACTGATGGCGCTGGCTTGAGCGGGAAATTCTTGCAGGCATTGTCCTTCGCGGCTGTAGAGGGCGGATTTGATTTCGCTGCCGCCGATATCAATGGTCAAAATAGGCATATTTACTCCTTGTTAAGCTGAATGGCATCGTAGGTGCGCTGCCAGATATTTTCGTGCTGCTGCTGATTGATACTCATATAGTCGGCATAGAGCATGTCCAGTACCACTAAGGCGGGGAATTGCGGCGAGATCATGCGCCCGTATTCTAAATTATTTTTGACGGCGAAACTTTGTACTTCGTCGAAGCGGTATTGGAAGTCAGCGGCGATATTGGCGGTCAGCAGCACGACCGATGCGCCCTGTTTTTTCGCGCTATCGAGGGCGGAGAGTACGATTTGGCTGCGACCGCTGATGCTGATGCCGATGACCAGACAATGGCTGTCGGTCAGCACGGCATTCATGCGCATCATGTCGTCGTCTGTGAAGGCGTCGCAAATCAGCCCGACGCGCATAAAGCGCAATTTCATTTCCTGCGCGACCAAGCCCGAGCTGCCTTTGCCGTAGAAATAGACGCGTTTTTTGCGCAAGAGCAGCTGCGTGATGCGGTGGATTTGCGCGGTATCGACCAAAGAATAGGTTTTATTGAGCAGTTCTTGATAGCTGGCTAACACGGGTTGGACGAAATTTTTTTCCGCATCGGGGCTGTCTTGGCTGAAGGCGAAGATAAATTCGCGAAAGCCGCGAAAGCCACATTTCTGCGCAAAGCGCGTGAGCGCGGCTTCCGAGACGCCCAAACGTTGCGCAATTTGTCGGGCGTTCGAGGGCATTTCATTGTCGGCATCGCTTAAGAAATAATCGGCGATTTTGCGCTCGGCAGGGGTAAATTGCTGCGCTTGGCTTTCAATCAGCGGCGTGATGCTTTTTTGAAAATGCTTCATTGTCTTGCCTTTTGCAGGCTCAAAGCCGCAATTTGAACACCGCTTTGCGGATGTTTTCGGCGATGTTGTTGACCATTAAGCCGGTTTGATGCACGTCTTCAGGGTAAAAGATCGCCACATTGCCGCTGTCGAGCGTGGCGCTGACATGGGGCACCGTGCTGGCGATTTCCACATAGTCTTTCTCGGCATGGTATTGCAGTACCAGGCTTTTATCCAAAGGTGCGCAGCGTACCACTTCGCTGCCCTCAATCAGGACATGCACATCTAAATACTCGCGGTGTGCTTCCCAAATCCGCTCTTCGGCGACGGTGGTGGTATAGCCGAAAATATTCACATAGAAGTCTTCGCCCTCAATCGCATGTTCTCCGTGCCCCATTTTCGCCACATCATGCTCAGCGAGAAAGGCTTTGATTTTTTCGATAGCACGCGAAGGCGCACTGCAATTGCTGTGTAGAGAGACAAATTCCATACAAAACTCCTTTATTCGCCCATAATCAAATTAGGCAAGAACGTAATAATGCTTGGGAAAATGGTAATTAAGACCAAGGTTAAGGCAATCGGGATAAGGAAAGGCAATACGCCTTTGGTTACGGTGCTGACGGACATATTACCCGCTCTTGCCACGACGAATAATGCCATGCCCATCGGCGGCGTGAGGATGCCGATCATCATGTTTAAGGTGGTCATGACGCCGAAAAAGACAAGGTCGATATTGTAATACTGGGCGATAGGAATCAGCATCGGCAAGACAAGGAATTGCAATGCCAGCGCATCGATAAACATGCCCAAGAACAAGAGCAGCAGATTGATGAGCAGCAAGACCATCAAGGCGCTGTCGGCAAATGCCACAAAGCCTTCCGCCACTTGAATCGCCACGCGTTCGCGCGCAATCATATCGCCGAAGAAAGTAACCGTCATCACCATCAAAATGGTGACGCCGCTCATCGCCATGGCTTCGACGCAGCTTTTAAACAGCCCCGCCATATTCAGCTCGCGATAGACAAATCCCAAGACGGTGGAATACAGCGCAGCAATGACCGCCGCTTCGGTGGGTGTAAAAAAGCCGGAGAAAATACCGCCGATAATCAGCAGCGGCGTCAGCAATGCCCAGAAAGAGCTTTTGAAAGAGGATATGCGTTCGCTGCGCGTAGCTTTAACCGCTTTGCGGTAGCCGCGTTTTTTGCAGATATAGGCATTCATGAGCATCAGCGCAATCGTGAGCAAGACCCCTGGTACAAAGCCGGCTAAAAACAATTTGGCAATCGAGACGTTGGCAATAACGCCGTAAATAATCATGGTAATGCTCGGCGGCACTAAAGGTCCGATGATGCAGGATGCCGCCGTGATACCGCCGCATAAATCGTCATGATAGCCCTCGTCGCGCATGGCTTTGATTTCCAGCTGTCCCAGTCCGCCGGCATCTGCTAGAGCGGAACCCGACATGCCGGAGAAAATCAGGCTTGCGCCGATATTCACATGCCCCATACCGCCCGTCCAATGTCCGAGCATGGCGCGGGCGAAATTGAAAATCCGTGTGGTAACGCCGGCGCTGTTCATCAAAATGCCGGTGAGGATAAAAAACGGCACGCTGAGCAGGCTGAAGCTGTTAACGCTGTCAACCAATTTGGCGGCGGCGAAATTGCCGGTATTCCAGCGCGTCATAGAGAAAAACAAAACGGTAGTAATAAAGAGCGACCAGCCGACCGGCATACCCAAGAACATCAGCACCAGCCAGATAAGCAAGACGATATACACCGAGTCTTTGCCGAATTTGACGTAATCGCTGATGCGCAGATATTTAAACCATTCGGGCGCGAAAAAGAGAATCGCGAAAAAAGCAACCGCCAAAGCGATATACACCCATGCGGGAAACCACGCGGCTTTATTGGCGAAATTTTCCTGCTGGGTTTGGAAAAAACGCAGCAGCATCAAGCCGGCAATCAGCGGCAGGCCAAGATATAAATATTTGGTGGAGATGCCCAAGGCGACCAATTGATCGGGCGGGCGTTTCATTAAGACAATGCCGTAGTGGATAAAGAGCAGGAGGCAGGAAAAAATCAGCAATTGGATGATGCTGAAGACCGCGACTTTAATTTTAGGCGGCAGGCGGTTGCTGATGAAATCAATCTGCACATGCTGCTGGCTGCGAATGCCCATGGAAATCCCCAACATGCCCACATAGACGAAAATCAGCCGCGCGGCTTCTTCAGACCAAATCAGCGGCGAGTCTAAGATTTCGCGCGCAATGATTTGGAAAATCAAAATGCCAAATATCAGTAAAAATAGGGAACCGCCAATCCATTCTTCTAATTTATTTAGGGCTTTCATCAAAATTTCCTTACTGGTTGAAACCCCTCCCTTTAGGGAGGATAATCTTGTGGGAGAGGTGTAACCTCTTCCAATTCAGGGCAACACGTAGAGCGACGCTTTATGTGTCGCTCTGTGTGTTGAAACAAACATGCTTACTCCTCACTTAACAATAAAGGCAGCCGCCGCTGCGGCCGCCTTTGTCGGACTTATTTCGCCAATGCCGAAAAATCCGCGATGGCTTTTTTGCCTTCTTCGCCGGTTTTGCTGACGAATTCATCATAATAAGGTCTCATCGCCTCTTTGAAGGCGCTCAAATCAGGTGTGGTTACGTTCATGCCTTTGCTTTTGAATTCTTCAACCAGTTTGGCTTCGCCGTCTTGGAACAGTTTGGTGTGATAAGCCGCCGCATTGACCGCCGCTTCTTTCACGATTTTTTGCAAGTCTTCGGGTAAATCGTTAAAAACATCACGGTTTATCAAATACAATTGGTCGTTGAGAATATGGTTGGTCATCGCCAAATGTTTTTGCACTTCGTAGAATTTTTGCGCGTCGATGGTCGGCAGCGGATTTTCCTGCCCATCTACGGAATTGGTTTGCAATGCCAGATAGACTTCGGAAAACGCCATCGGCGTAGGCGCAGCGCCGACGTGTTTGGCATAGGCGAGGTTGGTGGCGGCATTAGGCACGCGCAGCTTCAGACCTTTCATATCCGCAATGCTGTTAATGGCGCGGTTTGAAGTGGTTTGGCGGGTGCCGTTATAAGCCTGCGCCAAGACCGGCATATTTTTCTCGTTTTAGATTTTTTCCAATAAATCCTCGCCAAACTCGGTTTCAAACAGAGCTTTTTGCGCCACTGAGAAATCGCCGATCATATAAGGCAAAGCGAACACTTCCGCTACAGGATAGTAGATTTGAAAACGCGCACTTTCGGAAAAGGCAAAATCCAAAGCGCCGCCGGTCACTTGTTCCATCATCGAGCGGTCGTCGCCCAATTGGGAATTGCCGAAGAGTTCGATTTCGATTTTGCCGCCGGATTTTTCTTTCACTTCTTGAGCGAAATGTTCCGCGGCTTTGTATTCGTTGGCGGTATTGCCGGCGACCAGTCCGAAGCTGAATTCATAATCCGCCGCTTGGGCGTTCAGAGCGGTCAATCCAATCAAGATGCTAAGGCTGAGTTTTTTCATCATAGTCTCCTATTTATTGCCGAAATGGCGTTTGTAAATTTCTTTGGCATTCGCAATTTGCGCTTCAGTGGCAGATGCCATCGGTTTGCGCGACAAGAAAGATCCGGCGTCGCAGCCCGAGAGAACCAGCAATTGCTTAATTGTCGGATACAGACCGTTGTCTATAATGTCGCTAATCAGCGCATTGCTGGCGTTTTGTGCTTTCAGGGCTTCTTCGTATTTGCCGGCTTTTGCCAAGTCCATGGTTTCGCGCGCGCGCAAGCCGTTGACGTTGTAAGTCGAGCCGATGGCGCCGTCCACATTATTTATCAGAGCAGGTAGCAGCATTTCGTCAAAGCCCGAGTAAATCAGCACGTCGGGATAAGTGCTGCGCAGACGCTCTAAGAGATAGAAATCCGCCGCGGTAAATTTCACGCCGACGATTTTCGGATGCGCGAAGAGTTCGCCGAATTGCGATAAGCCGATATCCACGCCGGTTAAAAACGGAATGGAATAGACAATCATGCGGTTATCCACCGCGTCTAAAATGTCGAAATAATATTGCTTGATTTCCGCGAAAGAGAATTTGTAATAAAAAGGCGTGACGGCGGAAATGGCGTCATAGCCCAGATCGGTGGCGTATTGTCCCAATTCAATCGCTTCATAGAGATTGGGGCTGCCGATTTGGGCAATCAAAGATACTTGCTCTTTGGCTTCGTCTTTGGCGATTTGGAAAATCTGTTTTTTGTGGCGGTATCGAGCATAAAGTTCTCGCCGGTCGAGCCGCCCACATATAGACCGTCGATTTTCATTTTGTCGATATTGTGGCGGATGACTTGGCGCAGACCTTTTTCATTGACCTTGCCTTGCTCGTCAAAAGGCACAATCAGTGCGCTCATGAGTCCTTTGATTTCACGGGTTTGAGACATGTTTTCTCCTTGCTTTACTTTCGCGTTGCCGCAACAAATTGTTCTGTAATCCATTTCGGGCGCGTAATGGCAGAACCGACCACTACGCCGAAGACGCCGATATCCAAAACGCGACGCACTTTCTCAGGCGTATTGATATTGCCTTCGGCAATAATCGGCGCTTTGAGGGTGGCGACCGCGCGGCGGATGAGGGCAAAATCGTCGCTTTCAATCAATTGTCCTTGAGAAGCGGGGGTGTAGCCGACTAAAGTCGTGCCGATAAAATCAAAGCCCAAATCATCCGCCGTCTGCATTTCTTCCCAAGTGGCGCAATCTGCCATCAGCAGCACCTGCGGATATTTCGCGCGAATGGCTTGCACGAATGCCGATAGGCTTTGCCCATTGGGACGCAGGGCATCGCGGGCGTCAAGGGCAATGATTTCTGGGGAAACGCTCATCAATTCATCTACTTCCGCCATCGAAGCGGTAATAAAGACTTCGCTGTCGGGATAATCGCGCTTAATGATGCCGATAATCGGCAAATCGACATTGCGGCGGATTTCTTCGATATCGACGACGGAATTGGCACGAATGCCGACCGCGCCGCCCTGCTGCGCCGCCAATGCCATGCGTCCCATAATGAAAGCGGAATGCAAAGGCTCATGCGGCAAAGCTTGGCAGGAAACAATCAGCCCGCCTTGCAAGGCGGCAATGTTAGGGGGGGAATTCATATCCATTCTCCTTGCTTGTGCATCGAGTATAAAATGCTTTGAAAGAAATTTCAAACTATATTATGATTTGCAAAAATTTATTTCAATAAGCAGAAGGAGTGAAAAGTGAAACTTTAT
>ERZ1023466.240-NODE-240-length-7800-cov-17.840801_pt1 | contig 7800 bp, 9 predicted proteins | sample MGYA00380530_ERZ1023466 | MGnify/ENA primary metagenome ERZ1023466 (study PRJEB33173, sample SAMEA4830336) | metagenome | study: EMG produced TPA metagenomics assembly of the PRJEB25223 data set...
GAAATATTTAATTTACTGGGTGAACCCATTAACCAATAAAACTGAACAAATCAATAAAATCACAATGGTTAATGGTAAGCCCCATGTTACCGACCCTTTAACAGGAAAACTTGAAGATGCGACAAAATATAAAGTTGCGGTAGATCATATTCTACCCAAAAGTTATTTTACCAAGGATTCTGATTTTATCAAGTTACCTAAAGAGGTTCAAAATTCCATTATGAACAGCCCTGACAATTTACAACCCATGCTGCATTCTGCAAATTCGTCCAAGGGATCAAAAATTGAATTCAATAACTCAGGCTGGGAAACCTGGAGAGAGCAAAAGGTTAATAGTAACTACAGAAAATATTTAGAAAGTATTCAACGAGATGTTGATCAAAGACTAAAAGAAGCTTATAAGCAATATAATATTAAATAACTGGAGAAAGCCATGGCTATTTATACAATAGACAAACTCAACCAAGATATCTTAGACAAAGTAGTTGAATACACTGTAAATTCTGTTTCCGATATAAAACAAAAAGAGATGGAATATATTAATAAACTTGAATATGGTTATGACTACCATATCAATAAGCTAAATTTTGATTTTAAACAATCTATTAATACATTAAAGAATCACTATCCCAAAACTTATGATTATTTAATTTCCAATGATTTGTATTATCAGCTAATTATGTACTGGTATCAATTAACTGAAAATAGATTATTCTTATCATCATTCTTTGAACTCAACCAACGAATTTATTTTTTAACGGAGCCAAACAGAGATTACTACGACTGGCTGCCAAGTTATCTAAAAGATGGTTGGTTACAAGCATTTGGTGGAGTTGTATTATCTTATTCAGAAAATGACATCAATGGTACTATGCTGATAGGAGATCCATACAGTCGCTGGCGATCATTTGACATCTACCTCCCCAACTCACGCAAAAAAGCCAAACAAATCATCGAAAGCTTGGTTCAAAAAATTCCCTATGCTTTTATTGATATTGATATTGAAGAGATTGAGAAACAGCAAAAACACAGAACCAAGGGTTTTCCCAATCTAAGAGTGATGATAGATTGTCGTAAACCTTATGAAGATCCAAAAGAATATGATTTAATACTTATGTGTTACTATTATGACCATCGTATGTTTTGGGTAAAAGATGGTGATTTTATCGATGGACTGTATGAAATTATCAATCCTAAAGAAATGCTTGATGAATACTTTCTACATGTATTTTCACAAGTTGGAGAGGATTATTCTCGGTTTGATTTTAGTCCTTGGGCTAAAAAAATCTGAGCACTTTGGGATTAAAACATAAAACCACACCGAAACTGTCTATAACTTTGAAGTGCAAGAGTTCCATACTGATCACATTGGCGAATATGGGGTGTGATTCATCATACAAACAGTAACAGGTCTTATTTAAGGCCTGTTTGGTTGGGTGTGATTGATCTGAAAATCAATTGATGGGGTTTACATATAAATCACCTTACTTATAAACGTGCAATTGATTTATAAGCCCATTGTATCGAAACAAATCTCTAGTATACTGGGCATAATCCGCATAATGATCAGGATTTGTTTCACCTTTCGCCAACAGTTCATCATCAGATAAAAAACTGGTAATGGTGTTTTTCTCTTGCCGTTTTTTCATCTCCATTTCGATTTGCGCCTGCCTACTTGGCAACCATCCATCAGCCACTGCTTTTTTTGCAAGATTGATGGCATGAGCATCACTCAAGGGTGGTCTTTTTTTCTATGTATGCTTTTCTGAAATTGAGTGCCCACCTGCGTGATTAGATTGACACTTTTGTTTTGTCTATAACGAGCAGCGCAACTAAACATTGATATGCAAGATATTAGTAGATTCTAACTTATCCATTGGCGAAAGTCGCAACCAAATTTCTAATAAAAAAAGTATTTTTACCAAAGGTAATATAAGAATCAATAAATATTTTCATATAATTATAAAACAAATTTTTTGACTATCCTAAAACAAAATAACGAATTAAAAGATCAAAAACCTTTATAATTTAAGATTTTTCAGGTTTGGTTAATTCCATAAACCGATCAATATCATCCAAAATCATCCACAATAACAAAAAAAGTTCTTCAAAGAAATATGCGCCATTATGTAGCACCTGCACAAAACCAACCACAATAAAAGCAGCCCTTTGGCTACTTTTTCTTTGATTTCTTATTACTTTTAATGGGTTTAGCTGCTTTTTAGGTGTTTGCTGCCCACTGATAGCGTGTTTTTACCTTGCTTGCCCCTGTTTGGATGACTAAGCCTTGTTGAATCAGTGGTCTTAGCACATTATAAACGGCTTTGCGGTGTCTTTGATCGGGCTTTATGCCTGTGTTTTCGGCACTGTCTAGCATCAGTGCTTGTTTTACAATTTCATGTGTTAATAGAACTTACGCACTATCTAACAACAGCATGATATGCTAAAGGAAAAACCAACACAACATTAAAAATGCGACAACTAACCCGACCCAGCACCGCCCACTGCCACATCCACATCAAAGTCATACAGTAGGGCGATCGCACCTGCGGTAAGGCGAGCGGTGTTTAATACTTTATTGTAGTCATCTGAGCCTGATTTTATCTCATCAGATTCAAATTGCTGTCTTAACTCTCCTGTAACTAACCAATCCCCAACCATCTCACCGATGATACTACCCACAGCACCTGCTTCACAGTCTTGTTTTTAGCGGCAGCTGAAACGCAGCCTGTTAAGCCTGCAGCAAATTTGTGAGCAATATTACTCATAAAGGCTGCATCATTGATATCTAATGGTTTAACACCATAAGTATATAGACCAGTGGCAGCGGTATCAACCAGTTGATTGGTCAGATGTCTTTTTAGTGACTCCTCTAGACTTTCGCCATAGATTAAGCTATCCGTCAGAGCAAGCCCTGTACCTTGTACAAAGGCGCGAGTGAATTTGTCACCTATGGTGGCGGTAGCAGAGGTATCTATTTTTAGGGTTTGACCTAAGAATTTATCCAGATTGGCAGTCACCCCGGCTGTTAGCACTGCTTTTGCCATGTTTTTGGCAGTTTGTGATTTGCCTAAGTCTTTGAGGGTTTTATTGACATCACCTTTGTTATTGACCAGAGTGGTGCCTGCTTGGGTGACCAAGGAGGTAAAGGCGGCATTTGCCATGGTCGCTGTCGCAGAACCTGCTGTGACGGATATACCCACCGAGCTTAGCGAAGCTACACCACCACCAGCCGTTGCCACCGACAAAGCAATCGCCAGCAGTGCCGCCCCGCCAGCAGTTAAACCCTCTTCTTTATAATCCCAGTTTTCTTGGGCAAGCCTAAGGGCGGTAAAGTCCACATCATCACGATGGATGATATCTTGTAAATAATCAAATCCCGGCTCTGTGCTTAGTCGGTTTAGTACATTGACCAGATGCTCAGGATTATCTGCCTCGTGTTTTTTGATGGGCACTTGTACAGCCAGACCACCAGTGGCATTGAGAGTAGGGGCAACACCAATGAATGAGGGCAGCTTGGCATCTTCATTGGTGTTGCCTGACTTTAAAATGGATTGCCAAACTAGATTTTCAAATTGGCGAGATTGACTGACGCTGACGGTTGTACTGATGGTGTCTAGGATGATCTTAGCATCAGCCACTGCGTTATCCCCAACATCAGCAGTGATACTTGCTCCTTGTAGACTGGCAAAGCGAGTGCCCTGTAGGTGAGTGCTACTTCCTGACTGAATTTGGTTATAATCAGCAATCAAGCTGGTTGGCAGCTCGCTGATGATTTGTTTACTTGTCTTTGGTACCTGCTTTTGTATTTGATGCTGATAAAACTAGAAGTCGTTTTAGATGATACTTCTTTGACATTCACTTCTTAGACAGCATAAAGACCCAAAGCCTCACCAGATTTAAGCTGAATTTGACCTGCTGGCGCATTAAATTCGGTGGCGTAGGCATATAGATTGTCATTCGCCTGCACTGTGATGGCGTTGGCGTTTAACTTAACTGCCTCACCATTGGCGATTTGTTCGGTGGTGGTTGTAACCGTGGTTTTTCTCTTAATTTTACCTCGTTTGCTGACTTGTGTTTCTTTGTCATAGATACTGTCTTGACCAGCTTGTAGAATGGTACTGCCAGCACTTTGGATGGTAATGCCAGCATCGCCTGCTTGATAAGTGCCGCCTATCAGTAAGATGTTGCTGTCTGATGCTGGCTGTGCTGAAGGGTTGCCTGTTTGGGGATTGCTAATGGCTTGGATGACAATACCATCTTTGGTTGTGATGGTGCTTGGCTGATAATTTTTATGCAGTGCATAAGCGTCATTGCCAAATTCACCACGCTCATAGACATCGTGCAAACCCTCAATACTAATCATGATATCGATGTTTTGGAAGGGTGGTATTTGTGATAATAGCTGCTTAAACTCAGTAAATTTGTTGGTATCACCACCCAAAGCGGCTGCATAGGTACTTTTGAGTTTGGTTTTATGCTCGCTAAGTTTGTTATCATCATCAAAGGCAGCTTGATCAAACACAAGTTTGTCAATGATAGCATTGATGGTTTGTATATCTGTATTACCAGTTTTCTTACCAAGTAGCGGATGAAGTAGGGCGGTGCAACTAATCTCATCAATCACTTGCCGTGTTTGACCTTGAAAGCCAAGGGCTGCCATCTGCACTTTGCCATTATCTGCTTGTAGATTTGCCATCTGAACAGCAATACCACCAGCACTGATCAGGCGAATTTCGCCATCGGTTGTGGCAAGGTTTGCTCCTGCATTTTCTACGCCTGTAAATTCGGTGTTGGCAATCTTGAGAGATTTATTAAGCTTGGTGATTTCTTGTGCCAGTTCATTAGGCTTGAATGTGATTTTCAGCTCTTGACGACGAACCAGTTCATCTTACACACTCTTGGCAAGCTGTTTATTCAGTGCTTCTTTTTGTTCTTTGTAATCAGCAACAGGACTTTGTGCATTTTTAGCTTCCAAATCAGCAAGTTTATCAGTTGCTTGTTGTGGCTAGTTAGTATTTGTTGATAGACCGTATCGCGCTTTAGGGTATCAATTTAGTTCTTAAGTGTGCCAATCCCACCTTCAAGTAATTTAATACGGTCATCATCTTTGATACCCTGATAAAGACGATGATGCTGCTTCACAAATGGCATCACCAGAGAAAACTTTTGAGGTGAATGAAGATGATTATAAGGCTGAAAATCAGGTTTATGCGAAAAGTGGTGCAGGTACCAATGATATAATGGGATGCTATTAATATTCGCCGAGGAACGAAATACCCTTAAAAAGGGTGTTTTTTAATTCACGGTTTTTTGCGGTCTTGATTTGTAAAAATCCCCTGTTACAGCTAGTTTTAAATACCTTATTTTGAAATATATTATTTAGCATATATTGTGCATAAGCTCTATTTTTACCATTTTTTTGTTTATTTTTACCATTTTTGCCAAATAATTACCATTTTTTGTTGGGATACATGGTATTCTAATAGTGTAAGGTTTTTTACATTAGTTACAAAATTTTCTTAATGTGGTATCATTTAATCGCTAGTTTTCAGCACCTCTCATAAGCTTTTTAAAGGTAATATTTCATGAAAAAAATCCCTTTAGTTTTTGCTATTGGCACGGCGGTTTTTTTCAATCGTAGGTTGTGCTTCGACACAAAATGGCATCGACCGAACTGCTAATATTGAAACATAATCACCATTTAAAATCGTCAGTCAAGAATCACAAAAAGCACTCCAAGCTCAACAAATTTTGACAAAGTCTCGCCAAGAACAAAACCAAACTATTGTGACTAACACTAAAGAAAGGTTGGTTTATAAACGCAATGATAATGGGATTTAGGTTGCACCAATACAACACTCCCAGACACCCCATAAGAGGTTATACTATCCCAAATTAGGAGTAATCTCTCATGACAAAACAGCGTAAGCAGTACAGCACCGAATTTAAACTAAAAATGGTAAAACTCATTGAAGAACAAAATCAGCGTGTTGTTGATGTTGCTAAGCAATATGATATCGGTAAATCTACTTTAGAAAACTAGCTTAAGCGTTATCGTCTTGAACTTCAAGGCAAGCCATTAGCCACAGGTCATGCCCTAACACCAGAACAACGAGAGCTTGGACGTCTTTTTCAAGAAAATGCCCAGTTAAGACTTGAGCGTGATAGTTTAAAAAGGCATCCACTCTATTGGTGCAAGACAGCTAGTTATCCCGCTAATAGAGCAATTGATGATGCAAAACCCTAGCATCAGTAAAGCAAAGCTGTGTCAGTTATTTGGTATTTACCGAAGTACTTATCATGCCAAGCAAAGAGTCAGATTACCAACACGCAAAGAGATTGAGCTACGCTTATGGGTAAAACAAGCCTTTGATTGCTCTAAGGGGTCGGCAGGATCTAGAAGTATTGCTGCTATGGTCAGTCGTACTCATCATATCAGACTAACACGTTATAAAGCGCGTCAATTAATGAGAGCACAAGGACTCATCAGGTGCCAAAGCATCAAGCATCACTATCGTATGGCTGATAAAGCACATACAGTGCATGACAACTTGCTTAAACGGCAGTTTGCACCAGCTACACCCAATCAAGTAGGGTATCGGATGTGGCATATATTCACACCAAAGCCTTAACCGTGGCGTATACCGTATGCCTTAAGCCAACAGATATGTTATTTCATTCAGATCAAGGAGTTCATTACACCAGTCGCACCTTTGCTGATGCTGTTGCTAGATGTCATATGACACACAGTATGAGTACAAAAGGCAGCTACTAGGATAATGCACCAACAGAACGATTGTTTCGAAGTTTTAAAACGGAATGGATGCCAAAACATGGCTATGAGAACATTCATGAAGCAAACACAGATGTGGCAAGTTATATCCTTGGCTATTACAGTCAAATCAGACCCCACAGCTTTAATAACTACCTAAGCCCTGTCGAAAAAGGAAAAAGAACGACAGTTCTTTAACAAAACTCTCTTGGAGGTTGTTTGAAAATAGTTGAGCGGTACATGGTGGGGGTGGGTCAATATCTCAACCATGTCACATTGAGCGGTATTTTTTAATCAATAAACCTCCCGTAAAAGTCATCTTTGCATAGCATTCACAACCCCTGCAATTAGATTGGCTCTTAGATGAAAGCGATTATATCTATTTCTATAGGGTATGCTTAAGGTTTTAAACAATTTAAGCTTAAGGTGTATTGTTTTTGTTTACCACTATAGTAACGTCTTTGAGTAATGTCTTTGCTTTTTTTGGGACGTTCTATGGGGCATTCTGTTACATCAATGATGGCATAGTCTGATGATGCCTGTTTGGTTTGTATATGATTGGGCGTGATGTTTCTTTTAGGTAAGTTAAACAAGCCTGAGCTGATCAAAGCGTTTTCTACCTTAACAATCGTACGATGAACATTGCTATCAGATAAGCCATAGATGCTGGCTAATTCCATTTGGGTTTTGTAGGTCTTAAGATAGTTTAGAGTCATCAGTACTTGATCAGCAAGGCTTAAGGTATGGGGACGACCTTGTTTCTTTTTAAGGCTTTCACTGTATTTTAGAGCATCAACCATTTGAGCAAATAAATCTTTATTAACACCTGTTAGATATTTAAAGACTTTGTCATCGTAGTATTGTAGATTTTCATATCTCATCTTAGGATAAAGCAAAGTGGGATTGGGTGTAGTATAGTATGGTTTTTACTTTCGCAGGAGATTTGATGTATTAACTTTTAAATGGCACAATATTGCTATATCGCTTGTATTAACAAAACTCAAGCTATTAAGTAAATTTCATAA
>ERZ1023466.258-NODE-258-length-6919-cov-2.837121_pt1 | contig 6919 bp, 6 predicted proteins | sample MGYA00380530_ERZ1023466 | MGnify/ENA primary metagenome ERZ1023466 (study PRJEB33173, sample SAMEA4830336) | metagenome | study: EMG produced TPA metagenomics assembly of the PRJEB25223 data set...
GCATTGGCGTCGGCATTCGCGACGGCGCTACCGCCAAGGCAATGGCGGCATTTGCCGACGGTGTGATTATCGGTTCGGCTTTGGTCGCCAAATTATGGCAGGCCGCGCAAGAGGGGCAGGATGTGTCGCAGGCGGCAAGAACATTTGTAGAAACTATCCGACAAGCTCTGGATAATTGAGAGGAAAAACATGGGTTGGTTTGATAATTTGATGCCCTCGCGTATCAAAACCAAAAATAAAAATCAGCAAATTCCGGACGGTTTATGGCTGAAGTGCAGCAGTTGCAGCCGTACCTTGTATCGGCAAGACGTGAAAAACGCGCAATATGTCTGCCCCGAATGCGAGCATCATATGCGCATCAGCGCACGCGAGCGTTTGCAGAATCTTTTTGATGCGGATACGGAAATTCAAGAAATTGCCAAAGAATTGCAGCCGATTGATTTTATGAAATTCAAAGACAGCAAACGCTACAAAGATCGGATTAGCCAAGCCAATAAGGCCAGCGGCGAAAGCGATGCGCTGATTGCCATGGCAGGCAAAATTTTAGGGCGCGATTTCACGGCGGCGGCTTTCGAATTTTCCTATATGGGCGGTTCGATGGGCTCTGTGGTGGGCGAACGCTTTGTGCGCGCGGTGGAACATGCCATTGCACATAAAACGCCCTTTGTCTGCTTTGCCGCCAGCGGCGGCGCACGGATGCAGGAGGGCTTGACCTCTTTGATGCAAATGGCGAAAACCTCCGCCGCACTAACGCAGCTGCATAAGGCGGGATTGCCCTTTATCTCGGTCTTAACCGATCCCACGATGGGCGGGGTGTCCGCTTCTTTTGCCATGTTGGGCGATTTGATTATCGCCGAGCCGGGCGCTTTAATCGGCTTTGCCGGCCCGCGCGTGATTGAGCAAACGGTGCGCGAAACCTTGCCCGAAGGCTTCCAGCGTAGCGAATTTTTACTTGAAAAAGGTGCGATTGATATGATTGTCGATCGTCGCCGTATGCGCGAAGAATTGGCAGGCATCTGTGCCATGTTGCTGAACGAGGCGGCGCCGGAATATGACTGCGAGCCGGTGCTTGTCAGCGCAAAAACGGAAATGGCCGAGGCGGCGCCTAGCGATATTGCCGAAGAATCTGCGCAAGATGATTTGCAAGAAACGGCGACGGACAGCGGCGGCATGACCCATCCCGTGCGCGAAGAGGCGGCAGAAGCCGCAGCACAGCACAGCCAAGAAGCGGTCGTATCTGAGAATGAGAAGAGTGCAGAAGAGAAATCATGAGTATGGTAGCCGCACCGCGCGGGCAAAATGATTTGGCGGCTTGGTTGGCTTGGCAGGAACAGGCGCATCCGAAAAGTTGGGATTTGGGATTAACGAGAATTTCGGCGGTCTGGCAGGCTTTGGGCGCACCGCGTCTAGCCGATTACATTCTCAGCATTGCCGGCACGAACGGCAAAGGTTCCTGCGTGGCGTGGGCGGAGGCAATCTGTCAAGTGGCAGGCGTTTCTACGGCGAGTTTGACCTCGCCGCATTTGCTCGATTTCTGCGAGAGGATTCGTTTTGCCGGACAAATGGTCGATGCGGCGGAACTTTGTGCCGCCTTTGACGCGGTCGATATCGCACGCGGCGAGATTTCTTTAAGCTATTTCGAATGGTCCGCTTTGGCAGCCTTTTATTTGATGGCGCAAAAGCGACCGCAAGTCGCGATTTTGGAAGTCGGCTTAGGCGGGCGTTTGGACGCGGTCAATTTGATTGATGCGGATGCCGTTGTATTGACAAGAATCGGTTTGGATCATCAGCAATGGCTGGGCGAAACGGTAGCGGAAATTGCCGCCGAAAAAGCCGGGATTATGCGGCAGGGGCAAAAAATCTTCTTTGCCGATCACAATGCGCCTGCCGCTTTGTTTGATGCCGCGCAAGCCTTGCATACGCCGGTCATGCAATACGGACGCGATTTCAGCGTGCAAGCGGCGCCAGATAGCCTGTCTTTGCATTTGCCGCAGGCGGTATTTGCAGATTTGCCCTTGCCGGCTTTATTGCAAGGTGCGCATCAATACGGGCATTTTGCCGCCGTTGCCGCGGCTTTGGCAGACTGCCTGCCGCTGAATCGGGCGGTGCTGAGTCAGGCATTAAGACAGGCGTATAATCCCGCGCGTCTGATGCTTAAAGATGGGCGTCCGCGCTATGTGATTGATGTGGCGCATAATCAGGACAGCGCCGAAGTATTGGCGGCTTTTTTGCGTCGTATCCGCCGCCCGCAGGAGCGTTTTCATATCGTCTGCGGTATGTTGGCAGATAAGGATCATGCCGCGATTGTGGCGCATCTTGCAGAAGTCGGCGATGCTTGGTATTTTGCCTCTTTGCAAGGCGCGCGCGGCAGCGATGCGGCGGAAATTGCCGCGCAAGTCGCGCCGCTCTTAATCGGCAAAACCGTCGCGGCATATGAGGATGTGCAAGGCGCATTGGCGGCGGCAGTGCGGCAGGCGGCAGAGAATGATGCGATTGTAATAATGGGGTCTTTTGTGACGGTAACTGAAGTCTTAACTCAATGGAATAGTAATGAATAAATGGTTGGCACGCGCTTTAGGCGTGATTATTCTCGCGGTGGTTGCTGTGTTTTTTTATGACGGCTGGTTTAATCCCAAAGTGCCGCCTGCAATATTGGAGGGTAAAAAAAACGAAGAGGTAATCGCCTTGACGCCTGAGGGACGCAAAACCCTAGCGGAACAAGGTCCTTCCGAAACCGCTCAGCCGCCGCAGCCCGAGATTTCCCTGACTTCTTTGCAGGGTATGGAAAGCGATAGAGGTGCGCCGCCGGTCTTGGCAAGTCCGAATCAAAGCACGGATAGCAGCTCGAATATGCCCGAAACTCATGCGCCGCCGGCAGCACAGAGCAATCAAAGCGCAGCGACAGCGCAAAATAACAATATTCAATTAGAAAGCTTGGCGAATGCCCAAAGCAATAATAGGGCGGCAACATCGTCTGCAACGGCTCCTGCCAAGCCAACTGCCGCTCCGTCTGCGCAAGCACAGGGCTCGACATGGATTCAAGCCGGCTCTTTCGGCGAAAAAGCCAATGCCGACCGTTTAGCAGAAAATATTCGCAGCAAACGCTTGCCTGCAATCGTGGAGCCTGCGACCGTAAATGGTCGAACCTATCATCGCGTCTATGTCGGTCCGATTGCGAGCAACCGTCTAACAGACATTTTAGACAGTTTGTCGGCAATGGGTGTGAAAGCGCGGCAGATTAATCGTTGAGGACATTATGGATTTACAGGGTTTAAATATTTTTGATTTGGGATTGGGCGGTATTGTCCTGATTTCCGCCATTATCGGCATCGCACGCGGTTTGCTGCGCGAGATGTTGTCGCTTGTGGCATGGGTAGCGGCTTTATGGGCGGCATTTACCTTTGCGGAAATGGTTTCCCAACAATTTGTGCAGCAAGTTATCAGCGATAAGCATATCGCCTATATCGCTTCTTTCGGCAGCGTATTTTTACTGGCTTTATTTTTAATCGGGCTGTTGAATTTATTGATTACTTCTTTATTCAAAGCCACAGGATTAGGCGGTTTTGATCGTTTATTGGGTATGCTCTTCGGTCTGGCGCGCGGGGCGATTATCGGCGCGGTGCTAATCTTTTTCGCGCGTTTATATCCCGGGATTGAAAAATTGCCTTCTTGGCAGCAATCGCAATTGGTGCCGGGTTTTTCCAATCTTGCCAATTGGGGGATTAAGCGCATTCCCGAACATGTGCGCGCCTATGCCGACTCGTGGATGAATCCGAATGAAGTAGTGATTTTACCTGCGCAAACGCCGAACACAGAGAGACAAAATCATCCTGCGACGATCGAACTCTCTTCGGTAAATGCCGTTGAAAATTCTCAGGCGGCGCGTCCTCAATTGAGTGCCGAGCAAGCCCGTCAGCAAAGTGTGCAAAGCAATGCTTTGTCCAATATTGCCAATCCCGAAGCGGAAAACGCAGGTCTGCGTTTGGAATCTTTGCAAGATCAGAATTATGAAGGCGAGATCGAGGCCGTGCCGGAAGAGGACGAAAGCGGTATTGCGCCGCTGCAATTAGAATCGCTGCAACCTTAGGAATATTATGAGCAAACTAAACAAAGCCCGATTTGAAACTCGTGCCATCCGCGAAGCCGAGCAGCGCGGCGCATTTAACGAGCATTCGCCCGCCCTACATCTGACTTCGTCTTATGTGTTCAGCGATGCGCAAAATGCCGCCGATATTTTTGCAGAACGCATCCGCACCTTTAGCTACAGCCGTTTTGCCAATCCGACCGTCAGCATGTTTGAAGAAAAAATGGCTTTGTTGGAAGGCGGGGCAAGAGCAACCGCTACGTCAACCGGCATGGGCGCGATTTTAACCTTGCTGATGGCGGAATTATCCGCCGGCGATCATGTGGTCTGTTCGCGCAATTGCTTTGGCTCGACCTTAAACATGATTGGCAAGACTTTTGCCAAATTCAGCGTGGACAGCACCTTGGTGGACTTGCAGAGTCTTGAGCAATGGCAGGCGGCGATTCGCCCCAATACCAAACTGTTTTTTCTGGAAACCCCTGCCAATCCCTTGTTGGATATCGGCGATATTGCCGCATTAAGCGCATTGGCGCATCAGCATGGGATTAAAGTGGTGGTGGATAATTGCTTGGCAACGCCTTATTTGCAGCAGCCCTTGGTATTAGGGGCGGATTATTCCGTGCATTCCGCCACCAAATACATTGACGGGCAGGGACGTGCCTTAGGCGGCTGCATTATCAGCAAAACCGAAGAAGACGGCGAGAAGATTTATCAGCTCATGCGCAGCTGCGGCACCACGATGGGTGCATTTGAGGCATGGTTATTCGTCAAAAGTTTGGAAACCTTGGCGCTGCGTATGGACAAACACAGCCACAATGCTTTGCAGATTGCCCAATGGTTGGAAGAGCAGACGGCGGTGAAGCGCGTCTTCTATCCGGGCTTGCCCAGCCATCCGCAACATCAATTAGCCAAAGCGCAAATGCCGCGCGGTTTTGGCGGCATGGTCAGCTTTGAGCTGCAAGGCGGCAAAGAAGCCGCTTGGCATCTGATTGACAACAGCCAATGGTTGTCGATTACGGGCAATTTGGGCGATACCCGCACCACGATTACCCACCCTGACACCACCACGCATTTTCGCGTTGCCCAAGAAGAAAAAGACCGTGTCGGCATCACCGGCGGCATTATCCGCTTATCGATCGGCTTAGAGCATGTCGAAGATATTCAAACCGCGCTCAGCCAAGGATTGCCCGCCTAAATGCCCTCCGAAGCCTCTGCATCAAATCCGTCGGCACCGCACCGCTTTCTGCCATATCTCTTAGCGGTGTCGGCATTTATGCAGATGTTGGATGCCACCATTCTCAATACCGCCTTGCCCAGTATTGCCGCGGATTTGCAGGAATCGCCCCTGCGCATGCAATCCGCCGTGATTTCCTATGCCCTGACCTTGGCACTTATCATGCCGCTTTCGGGTTATTTATGCGATCGCTTCGGCACAAAGCGCATTTTCGGCGGCGCGATATTCGTCTTTATTTTAGGTTCTTTGCTTTGTGCGGCGGCGCAGAATTTAACTATGTTAGTCGCTGCGCGTATCGTACAAGGCATTGGCGGTGCGATGCTGCTGCCCGTGCCGCGCATGATTATGATGCGCGCCTATAGCAAGGACAGATTGCTGAATATCCTCAATATTATGCTTATGCCGGCTTTGGTTGGGCCTATTCTTGGGCCTTTGGTCGGCGGCTATTTGGTCGATTATGCCAGTTGGCATTGGATTTTTCTGATTAATGTGCCGATAGGGCTGCTCGGATTGTTCCTGACCTTTAAAATCATGCCGGATTTCTATGCCGTCGGGCAGATTCATCCCTTAGATATCAGCGGCTTCCTGCTCTTTGCTTTTGCCGCCGCTGGACTGACTTTTGCCGCGGAAATCTTCATATATGCTATTCTTACTCGGTATTGCCAGTTTATATGTCTATTGGCGCCATGCGCACCACGACCCCGAGCCGCTCTATCAGCCGAATTTATTGCAGGTACGCACCTATCGCCTCGGTTTATTGGGCAATATGCTCAGCCGTTTGGGCATGAGTGCAGTGCCTTTTTTATTGCCGCTCTTATTTCAAGTCGCTTTTGCTTACAGCGCCTCCGCTTCCGCTTGGATGTTGGCGCCGATTGCCGTAGCCACTATGTTGGCAAAACCGTTCATCAAATCTTTAATGCGGCGCTTCGGTTATCGCCGCGTCTTGGTCACGAATACGCGCTTATTGGGCATATTGATTGCCTTATTGGCATTTTTGGATGCGGATACGCCGATCGTGCCGGCAATCATATTGCTTTTTATCATGGGCGCTTCTAACTCCATTCAATTTACTTCCATGAATACCATTGCCTTATCCAATTTGCGTGCTTGGCAAACCGGCAGCGGCAATAGCCTTTTGGCGGTTAATCAGCAATTATCGATTGCTTTCGGTATTGCCTTCGGCGCGATGTTATTAAATCAGTTAAGCGCCAATCCGGCTTTTCAGGATGATTTGCCGCAGGCTTTTCGTTACACCTTTATGATTTTAGGCGGCGTAACCTTTCTCTCCAGTTGGGTCTTTCGCGCTTTGCATCCGCGTGACGGTTCGAGTTTGGTAGGGGTGAAATAGCGACAGCCTTTCATTGCAAAACAAATTTGCAATGAAAGGCTGGAAAAGACTAAAAATTAGAATTTTGCGATGAATTCCGCATAGGCTTTGATAAAGCCCTGCAAAGTGGCTTTTGCCGCTTCGCTGACCAGTTCGCCATTTTCATCGAATGCGCCGGCGAAGATGCCGCCGATTGTAGCTGCAAAGGGCGCAACCGGCATGTTGACATAGGTGCTGGCAGCAATGGTACGCAGGGCGTCGACGGCGCGATTGC
>ERZ1023466.261-NODE-261-length-6859-cov-14.875367_pt1 | contig 6859 bp, 5 predicted proteins | sample MGYA00380530_ERZ1023466 | MGnify/ENA primary metagenome ERZ1023466 (study PRJEB33173, sample SAMEA4830336) | metagenome | study: EMG produced TPA metagenomics assembly of the PRJEB25223 data set...
ATCCTGCCCATCATAACATACTCTTAAATCCAAACAAAGAAAAAGTTAGGTGGGCGGATTTGATGCCATCCAATTGGCAGTTTTAGCAACTTGTCATCGGTTTTATTAAGCAGATTTAACGCTCACCCAAACCTTCTGATAAAGTTTTAGTGATTGGCTTGGTCAGATATGACAACACGCTACGCTCCATTGCTTTGATATCGACGCTGGCAGTCATGCCTGGGCGAATGATGATGTCATTTGCTCTGCCATCAAATTCAGCACCAGAGATACGGATTTGTACTCGGTAATACGACCGTTCACCTTGAGGACTTGGTTCACTTAGCGTATCTGGGCTGATATAAACTACTTCTCCTTTCATCGCCCCAAAAATAGAATAATCATAAGCATCTAGCTTAACGCTGGCAGTTTGACCTTCTTTAACATAAGCAATATCAGCAGGACGAACTTTCGCTTCAACCACCAAATCACTGTCTGTTGGTAAAATCTCCATAATCACCTCACCTGGTCTAACCACACCGCCAATTGTTGTGACACGAATATTATTTATCTTGCCTGCCGTTGGGGCAAGCAAGCGTTTTTCTTGGAGTACCTGACTGCGGTCACGGAGTTGCTCTTGTTCAGCTTGAAGCTCTTCTTGAGCGCGTGTCAGCTCTGCTTGTGCATCTTCAAAGTATTTATTTCGCTTATTATTAATCTGTGCATTAATATCTGCCACTTGACGGCGTAAGCGGATAATATCTGCCTGACTGACATCGCCATACGACAATAACGGTTCGTTGATTGCCAATTCTTGATTTGCCAAAGATAACATCTGCTCAAGTGATGCAATATCCTGAGAAATGGCTTGGCGTCGACGGTGATAAAGCTCTGTTTGGTTTTGGATATACTCAGAGTAGCGTTGTACACTTTCAGGAAATGATAAAGGGCGATCTAATATTTCGGCCTCTAAGCGTGCCACTTTGGCTTGTAGTGCTGCAACTTTAGTCGCCGAATTATCCAAAGCTGCCTGTGCGCGCTCCTCTTCCAACACCAAAAGCAGCTGACCTCGCTTAACATCTTCACCTTCTTTTACCAAAATTGAAGACAGCACACCACCTTCTGATGCTTGGATTTCTTGGGTGCGAGAACTTGCAATGACTGTTGCTGTGGCGCGTGTAACCTGATCAATCTTAGCAAAATATGCCCAAATTAACAATATAAGCACAATAAAAAGTGCTGTCCAAATGACGATTCTAGCTCTGTTTGAGCTGGGTTTGTGGGGTTGATATCGATATGAGTTTGACATTATTTCAATGTTCCATAAATAATGGATGATATTTTAAAAACCTAATAATAAGCCATAATCAGCAAGCATTATCAAAGCATTAAACCAATTCAATGGATAAAATCTAAGATTCTGGCGTATCAGCTTGTGCCATTCTCGCCTGATATTGAGCGTGTGCCGCCTCATCATTTCTACGCAGCTGATCCAACACAGCCTGTTTTGACCCATCCATGACAATTTCGCTGTCATTCATGATAATAATTCGATCAACAAGTGCCAATAACGCTGTCTTATGTGTTGATAATATCAAGGTTTTTTTAGGATCTTGAAGCTCTTGGGCAAGCACCTGAATGCACTGCTGTTCTTGACTGTTGTCCATCGATGCTGTCGGCTCATCTAATAGCCAAACAGATGGTTGAGTTAACACCAAGCGAGTAAAAGCAACCAGTTGTTTTTGACCTCCTGACAAGCCCTTACCACCCTCACTTATCATTAAATCCAAGCCACTAGAATGCCCTGCGATAAGCTTAATCAAGCCTGTTCTGTGTAAAGCTCGGCTTAAAACATCGTCTGTCGGCGTTGGCATGCCAATAAGCAAATTATCTCTTAAAGTACCTTGAAATAGGCGATGATCTTGTTGTAAATAGCCAACCTGATCACTTAAACTTTCTCGACTAAGTTGCGACATATCTAAGCCATCTAATAAAATATGACCCGCTGTTGGTGCATAAAGCCCTGATAAAAGTTTTAATAAAGTAGATTTACCTGAGCCAATCGTACCTAAAATTGCCACACGCTCGCCTGCACGAATCGTTAAGTTAGGAATATCAAGTGCAGGACGGTCATTACCTGTATAATTAAACTTTAGCTGATTACACTGATAATTTCCATAAATTTTTGAGGGTGATAGTGGATAATCCACACCTTGGTTATCCTGCTCCAGTTTATATAAATTTTCAATATTCATTTGGGCTGCTTTGGCGTGTGAATATTGTACCAACATATTTGGCACATTCATAATCGGTGCAAGAATACGACCACCTAAAATCGTAGAGGCAATCAAACCGCCAATGGTCATATTGCCACCCATCACGATATAAGAACCTGTAATGACAATACCGACATAACTGATTTGTTGCAACATTTGTACCGCATAATTTAAATTATCATTGGCATGACGCATTTTTAAATCGTTTTGGGTAGTAATATTCATAATGCCTAGCCATTTGGATAAAAATTTCCAATTACCAGCACCTGCTTTGATAGTCTCAATGCCCTCAACAGCCTCAACCAAAACCCCTGTCTTTTGATAAGATGCTTGTGCCCCTTCTTGTGCGATTGTGTTGATTTTATTACGACTATGCAAACCAAGTACCAAGCCGATGAGTGCTGCAATCAAAGGTACAACAGCGATTATCGGTGAGCCAATAATGGCAATGATGACAATAAATAAAAAGCTCATTGGCAAATCAACCAAAGTAAATAAAGTTGATGCCGTAAAAAAGCTACGAACCTGCTCATAACCTCGTAATTGTGCTGCCAAAGAGCCAACAGAATTAGGCATCTGATCCACACGCACCTTAAGCAGTCTTTCAAATACTGAACGAGATAAGTTTTGATCCATGCCCACAACCATACGATCCATGACATGCGAGCGAGCAAACTTCATAAATGCCTCAAATAAAATCACCAATGCCACGCCCGAGCTTAAGATGATGAGTGTGTATTCGCTTCTGGTTGGGATAACACGGTCATAAACCTGCATTGAAAATAACGAAACAGCCAACGCTAATAAGCTGATAATGAATGACGCTATCACCGCCTCAATAACAATTGATTTATGTTCTAAGATATTTTCTTTTAAAAGCTCAGCAAAGGTTATTTTTTGTTGTCTATCGGCAACAGCACGAATGTCAATTTTTGCAACCAAGTCAAAATCTTCGCTGCGACAACGATGTGTTTTGTCTTGTTGCATAAATACCCAAGTATCTTGCTCAAGCTGGACAATGCGACCAAAGCCCAAAATTTTATGATGACCCAGCAGTGGCATAAATGCGGCATCTGGCGCCTCTAAAATTTGTATGCCGTTATAAATTCCCAATGACTGTAATAAAATTTCAAGACTGTCCTTTGGTGTAGTCGCTTGAGCTGCCTGTGCCAAACTTGACTGCATGCGATTTTTATCCACAGGATAGCCTTGTTCTTTTAAAATGATACTAGCAGCATGTGTAAGCTCTTGGGGATTGGTATGTTGATGGGCTTGGATATCTTGCATAGGCAAAGACATGGCTAATTTTCCTTGATTAACAAGCATTTGTTGGCATAAAACCAAATCAAACTGGGTTGTTTTTAAATACGATCATGATTGAGGTTGATTTTGATAAAATTGCAATAAGCCTCAATACACCTTAATTTTTTAAAGCTACAAGCTAAAATCTAACAAATCAAGCATCGGACACAGTGGTATCATCAGTTACAATAACATTTTAATAATAACATTTTAATATTGATGGTTTTGCTTATGATTATTGTGACGGCGTTGGGCGATGGTCAATCTCAGACGGCTCATCATCTAATGTATTTGTTTGGTCTAATGTCGCCTTGTTGCCATCAATATTAGGTGTATTTTCTTGGTCTTCTTGGTGATATTGCCAAGCATCGGTCGTATCTGTTACATCACGAATCATTGGCTCTATGGGTGGTGGCTGTGAAATGAGATATTGATCTGATACAACAGATACAGGTGGTTGGAGTGATTGCTTAGAAGAAAGATATTGGTTCAGTTCATTTTTGGCATGATTGAAAGGGGCAAATTCCCCTACTGGTTTTTGGATAAACCGAATGCTTTCTTGTTGCCACGGCATTAAAGCAAAATCTACTTGTAGTTTATAAAAATTGGCGACCATTTGCGTTTGTACATGACGCAGCTGCTGCTCATATTGTGCTTGATCACGCAATGAATTTAGCACCTCAAGCCAGCTTTTACGACCTGCGATGAATTGACGACGATAAGAATTTAAAACAATTTGGGCACCTGCCACCGCTGCAGTCAAAGACAGCTCTTGATCTCGTGCACTGATAAACTGCTGATATTGTGTCTGAATATTTTCCATCACCGTACGGCGAACAGCTTCTTGAGATTGAATCAAGCTTTGTACACGCGCCTCTGAAGCTTTTGCCAAAGCAATGTTTGAAAAACCTGCACCAGGATTATAGCTAACACCTAGCATCACATCATCATCAAAACGGTTGTTGCGGTGATGATAGTTATTTTTATATTGAACATAAACTGTTGGCATCTGACTGGCACGCTGTGATTTCACTTCATAGCGTGCTGAATCAATCTCAAAGCGTTGACGAATGACACTGGGATGATTTTCACTAATTTGGGCAAAAGCCAAATCACCATAACCTTGGGATTGCTCTTTGGCTTGTTTTGCCATCTCCACAATATTTATGCCACTTGGTCGACCAACAGGAGCACCTATCATTTGCTCTAGGCGTGCTTCAGCGATGCGTTGCTGCTCTATAGCACCTTGCAGTGCGTTTTGATCTTGTAAGATACGATTGGTTACCAAATCAAGCTCAATTTTTGCTGATACGCCTTGAGAGACTCGGCGTGTCATCATTGCTTCAAACTCTTCTAGCTGTTTAATATTATTAATATAAAGCTCTTGTAATGATAAAGCATAAATATAACTTTGCCATACATCAATGGTATTTTTTGCCACTTCATTTTGTTGCTCAATAATTTTAGCAGCAGCGGCTTTATCATCATTAATGGCACGATTCACATCTGCTGTCAGCTTTCCGCCTGTCCATAGTGGCTGACTGATAGAAAATCCTATCACACTACCATCATGGCTGTTGTACTGTGATGATAGGCTTGGCGTGGGTAAATAGCCAAGTTTGGCAGCTGTTACACCTTCTGCGGTTGCTTGCTGGCTTGCAACTGCTGCACCCACCAAAGGGTGAGTCTGTACAGCCATACCAATCAGCTGATCAATCTGTAGTGGATTGATATTAGCATACGAAGGCAAAACCAAAGCCCCCATCATAGCTATTGCTATTTGAGCTGGGCGGTGTTTTTTTGATAGGACTTTGACCGATTTTTTATAAAAATAATGTATCATGTATTCTGCTCATAACAAGTAGTGATACTTGTCAATCTATTCATATCAATATATGGCTCAATTTATTAATAAAATACCATAAAAAATTACTACCAAATATTATAACAAATAATGGATATAAATGATGTAGTTTTTATGGTGAATGGTTAAATTTATGATTAAAAGTGATCTAGTAAGCTCAGCCAAATTATCCGTTGATGAAAATATGCTATACTAAATCCAAATTCATACCAAACGCCAGCAGTATCTTATGAACCAAACCAAGCACTCACCGACCAAGCCCAAAGTCCATCAATTAAAATTCACCAAACGCCCTGTTTTTATTTTACTAACAGTAGCCATCATGATAGGACTGTTGATTGGTAGCGTGATTTATTTATTGTCTCACTATAAGCCGCCCAAACCACAGACTCCCAAAACAGCCACCAATTTAAGCATCAAAGCCTTAGCAGAGGACCAAAAAATCGTAAGCCAAACACTCACAGAAAATACAGAAGAATATGAAAATACAGAAGAATATCAAGATAATTTTGATAGCTCTGATGACAAAAACCAACCAAAATCTTTAGAAGACGCCAATAATCTACAATCTGCTGCCGTACAGTCTCGCCAAATGCCCGATACGCATCAACCAAACAGTCAAAACAGTGATATTTTGGCTGATCCATCACTGTTTGACCATACACCCAAAACAACCACCGATTATCAAGACTATATCAATCATGAAGCTGCCCAACAAGCAGATTTGATTGATGCTGAAATTTCTATCGCCATCAACCAAGTTCGTAAACTCAATGAACAAAAATTATCATATCTTATCACAGAGCAATCCGATACCACACCAAAAGAGCAAGCACCACACAATCAGGATAATCCCAACTCCCAAGATTAAGTTTTAAGTTATGATGATTTAGTTATGATTATTTAGCTATGATTAAGACCATCCAACCTGCCTGTATCACAACAACTACTTAGCCAATGTCACCGCCACCGAATTGGTTTTGATTGACTTTCCCAAAAGTACCTGTTTGGCGATATTAATTTCACGGTCATCAGCAAAGCCTGTAAAATGATATTCAATGCCCCGATCAACAATTGTCATTTTGTTATCTTTGGCAGATACTGTTGCCGATGCCGATAAGGTTAGAGATTTGTTATGAATCTCAAAGCGTTTGGGCGTAATCTTCAATCGGCCTTGTGAAAATATATGACAATTTTTGGCTTTTTGCCTTTGGATGTTAAACACAAATACCACAACTGCAAATAAAGCCAACGCACCAATTGCATAAAAAACAGGTGCAATCAAACAAATGATTGCCACCAAGACACCCAGTAGCAACAATATCATCGACCACCAAAATAACGGATCTTGCTCTTTTCCATTTAATGTGATGATCACGCCATCATCTTCAACGATTAGCATATCACCAGCCTAATACTTGCTTTTGGGCTTCGATAA